>VAPL010170106.1_pt1 | contig 57524 bp, 63 predicted proteins | sample 3395061 | NCBI WGS metagenome assembly VAPL01 (sample SAMN08290444, study PRJNA428436) | hydrothermal vent metagenome | isolation source: Deep-sea hydrothermal vent chimney 2 | place: Pacific Ocean: Juan De Fuca Ridge | depth 2182 m m | reverse complement strand
CTCGACTGCCGCGTCCTTGCGGCAGACGGTCCGTTAGTCAGCCCTACCAATCCATGCCCTACTTTTTATCCTCTGTTTCAAAGTTAACGGGACAGCAGTGAAAAGATTCATATAATTAATCGGAAGGACTAGACCAATTGAAAGCATCAGGATGTGCCATTAATATTGTAATAATGTTTGTTACTTTTTATTACAACATATAATTTGTAAAGTAGCTTTATTTCCAGATAAACAAGGTTTGTGAATGCGGGTTATAGTTTTGGTGTATGTTGCTATTTTGGTTAAATGATAAATAAAGCAGGTTTTTAACTGCTTTGAGCCACAAATACCCTTTTCTACATTTAAGTCGTTTATTCGAATGGCTCGTACATCTGTTACAGGAAATATAGAATTGGTGAGGTTGACTAACGGACTCGCTATTCGCCGTCCTCGGCCGCTAGACCGCTTCTTCCATGAAGCAGATGGTTCGGTAGTCAGCCTCATCAATCCCGTATCGTGTTTAGTATGCTCGTTTCAAAAGCTAAGGAATTAGTAGCGAATAAGATTAAAATGTTTATTTCTTTTCCAGTTCAGTTATTTTGGCTTCGAGTGCCTCTAATTTTTCACGGCTTCGTAGCAATACCTGCTGTTGAATCTCAAATTCTTCGCGTGTGACCAAATTCAGTTTTTTTAAATTGGCTTCGATAGCCGCGCGTAAATTTTGTTCAAAATCGTTTTGTAAATCTTGTAAGCCACTTGGCAATTTCTCCTGTAAGCTGTCTAATACAGCTTTGGAGAATGGATTAAAAGCAAAAGACATGAGAGACTCCTAAAATGGTTTATCGCACCGCTTTTGTGCGTAATTGGTGTTGGATCACAGGACAGCAGGCTGTCTTTTGTTAGAATCCATTTAAAATATTAATAATTAAAATTTTAAACCTAAAATACATTGTGTGAAAGAGGAATATTATGAATAAACGCTATTTGGCGGTACAAACAGGGCTTTTTGTTGTTCTTGGACTGGCGTCGGCTATATCATTTGCGGGGCAACTCTCGAGTAATTTTACAGCAACATCAAATTATATCTGGCGTGGCGTGAGCCAGACAAATGATGAAGCGGCTCTTCAAGGTGGCGTTGATTATACGATTAATAAGAACTTTTATACCGGCGCCTGGACATCGAACGTTAAAAACGGTACACAAGGTGATTATGAATTAGATTTATACGCGGGCTATACGAATAAATTTGGTAAATTCGATTTTGATGCAGGCATTATTGCTTACCAATACCCCGGTGATGCAGGCATACGAGATTACACTGAACTTTATGCCGGTACCGCCTATAAAAATTATAGCGCCAAGATATCCGTTGATCTTAGTAAAACCAATATTTATATCGAAGGTGCGGCCGATTTTGAATTGCCAGATAAATATTTACTTACTGCACATCTCGGTATTTATAGTTTTGATCAAGCCGGTCAAACAGATTATATCGACTATAATGCGACAATCAGTAAAGGTGAATTAAGCTTTATGATTAGTAATACTGATCTCGCTGGTGATAATGTCAAAGTTAACATTAGCTGGAATAAAAACTTTTAAGACTTGGTTGTAGATATTTTAAGCTTTATTGCTATGCTGAATCCAATTAGAAATATTAAATAATAATGATATAAAGCATAGTTTGTTTGAGAGAATCAGGCGCTTCTCTATTTAAAAAAAATCTCTCATACGGACTATAGTTTGTTAGTATAAGCGAATTCAAATTTGTTAATTATCAACTAACAGGGGAACTCCATGGCCAAATCACTTTTACGCAAACGTCCTTTATTAACAGAAAAATCTTTTGCTTCTTCTCTTATCGTTTTGAGCATAGCAGCTTATTTTACTGCGTTACCGTTAGCTTCGGCTGAACCATCTTTATCGGCAAATGCGGCTATTACAAGTGATTATGTTTTTCGTGGCCAAACCCAAAGTGATAACGGTATAGCCGCTCAAGGCGGTATTGATTATACCCATGAATCAGAGTTTTACCTGGGTGCCTGGACGTCAACAGTTTCAGGAAGTGGCGGCAATACGGGTGGTGGGCTCGAAGTTGACCTTTACGCTGGTTGGGCACATAGTTGGGATGACTTTGGAATTGATATTGGCTATATCACTTATGAATATACCGATAAAAAATTCTCTGCGGGAACAAGAGAGTTTTATGTGGGGTTCGACTGGGGTCCCGCAAGTATTACCTATTATAATGGGGACGACCAAACCAGCTCAAACCCGAATGACTACAACTATATTGATGTCGCTTTAGATATTGAAATGATTGATGACGTACTTGTCAGCTTTCATTATGGTCGTCTGTCACCTGACCGAGGCAATAGCATTAACGACTTTAAAGTTGAAGCATCAAAAAATATTCTGGATTTTGACGTGGGTATAGCGGTTACATATGAAGATGGCACCGGCACACCCTACAATACAACAGCGAGCAAAGACACGGAATTATTTCTAACCATAAAAAAATCATTCGATTTGTAAATTAGTTTTAACTATCAGTAAAAAAGCCCGCTTATAAAATATAAGCGGGTTTTTTTGTTTCTAGCTTTAATCTAGATACCTCGTTTGTGAGATACAATTGATTTCCTTACTTTAGTAGTGGTTAATATTATAGGTGTGGTGCTTATAAATCAGGCAATGCTCGCACCATAACAGCGCACCATAATTGGGCGCTGTAGGACATTTCGCACTTTTTATGGGCGCTATAATAGTGCAAAAATGGGTAAAATACCTCTATCTCTATGTTTAATATGGATATTATGTGTTGGCATAGCTAATGCACTATATAAAGGTAGTATTGGCTAAGAACAATATTTATTAATAACAACCTAGGGGAGTTACATAACGATGAAACTGGTTTCAGCAATAATAAAACCGTTCAAACTCGACGATGTACGTGAGGCCTTATCCGAAATTGGGGTTCAAGGTATTACCGTAACAGAAGTGAAAGGTTTTGGACGCCAAAAAGGCCACACGGAATTATACCGTGGTGCTGAATATGTAGTGGATTTTTTACCAAAAGTAAAAATTGAAGCTGTGGTTAAAGATGACATGCTTGATCAAGTTCTGGAGTCGATTCAAAAATCGGCCAACTCTGGAAAAATTGGTGATGGCAAAATCTTTGTTTCAACTGTCGAGCAGGTTATTCGTATTCGTACGGGTGAGTCTGGCGAAGACGCTTTATAAATTGGGGGAGTCCTTTAAATGGAAAATCAAATTTTTGAATTACAATATGCCATGGACACGTTTTACTTTTTAGTAATGGGTGCCTTGGTAATGTGGATGGCAGCAGGTTTTGCCATGCTCGAAGCAGGTTTAGTGCGTGCGAAGAACACCACTGAAATTTTAACGAAGAACGTTGTGCTCTATGCAATCGCCTGTACTATGTACATGATAGTAGGTTATGAGCTTATGTATGGCGGTGGTATCTTCCTCGACGGTATTGCCGGTGGTGATGACCTTGTTAAAGATGCACTAGCAGCCTCAGCCGAGAACAAGTTTGGTGGCGATTCTGTTTATTCAGCCGCATCTGACTTCTTCTTCCAGGTTGTATTTGTTGCAACAGCAATGTCGATTGTATCTGGCGCGGTTGCAGAACGCATGAAACTTTGGGCCTTTATGGTGTTTGCCGTTGTAATGACGGGTTTCATCTACCCAATGGAAGGCAACTGGACATGGGGCGGTGGTTCTGTTTTCGGTATGTTTAGCCTTGGCGACATGGGATTCTCTGACTTTGCCGGTTCCGGTATTGTGCATTTAGCCGGTGCGTCTGCAGCATTAGCTGGTGTTATCGTACTTGGTGCACGTAAAGGCAAGTATGGTCCAAACGGTGAAATTAATGCTATTCCTGGTGCTAACTTACCAATGGCAACACTCGGTACATTCATCTTATGGATGGGCTGGTTTGGCTTTAACGGTGGTTCGGTTCTTAAGCTTGGTGATATGGCAAGCGCAAACTCGGTTGCAATGGTCTTTTTAAATACTAATGCTGCTGCTGCTGGCGGTGTTATTGCTGCTTTAATTATTGCTCGTATGTTATTCGGTAAAGCAGATTTAACCATGGCACTCAATGGTGCTTTAGCTGGTTTAGTTGCGATTACTGCGGAACCTTCTACACCGACTGCTTTAGGCGCAACCTTAATCGGTGCTGCTGGTGGTATCATCGTTGTGTTCTCAATTCTTACTTTAGATAAGATGAAAATTGATGATCCAGTGGGCGCTATCTCGGTTCACGGTGTTGTTGGTATGTGGGGTTTACTCGCTGTGCCACTGACCAATGATGGAGCAACATTCGGCGGTCAAATTGCTGGCTTGTTAACGATTCTTGTTTGGGTATTTGTAACCAGCATGATTACCTGGGTCGCTATTAAAGCCATTATGGGTGTTCGTGTTAGTGAAGAAGAAGAATACGAAGGCTGCGATATTGGTGAATGTGGTATGGAAGCATACCCAGAATTTACCGGTTCACGTGGTTCTGGTATGTAATTAAGTTTGTTTTAAAACGAATTTAGTTACAAATAGAAGGGCGGCCAATTGGCCGCCCTTTTTAAGTGCTAGTTAAATTGAAAATTTTACTAGCACTTATGCAGCACCGAGTATTGTGGAGAACGCAGAGGGGCTAATTTAAATTACCGGAGTATGGGATTAAAAAAAGCTCATGTCATTCCCGCGTGATTTTGGCGGGAATCTAGTTTACCGCCGTTGCACATAATAACTTTTATGGTCATCCCCAGATAGGAAACGGGAATCATTCATTAAAGACACGCAAAACCTGCTCTCCCTGGCTGCTCGCTGCCGCTTCCCTGCGGCAGACGGTCTTTAATGAATGATTCCCATTTCCTATCCTCGCTTTTTCAGAATTGAAGAAATATTTTTCGTATGCACGGCTGAAGTTAAATTGGAAATTTTACTAGCACTTATGCAGCGCCTTGAGCTGTGATAGAATTTAATAATTGTTAACCACGGCGACACAGCGAACACGGCGTGGAAATTATTAATTTAGCTTTCACTGCTGTCCCGTTAACTTTTGAACCGGGAATATAGGCTAGGATATGGCATTGCTGTGGCTGGCTAAGGACCGTCTGCTTCATGGAAGAAGCAGTCGAGCGGCCAGGGATGGCGAATAGCGAGTCTTTAGCCAGCCACAGCAATGCCATGTCCGGTGGCGTTAGTATTATCATAAACGTAGACATTACTTCACATTTCAACATCATTAGGTTCAAGTTAACGGGACAGCAGTGTTTAGCTTTTGTATTTTGAACTAAGGTTGGCGCTTTAGTTTGTAGTGCTGTTACCCGTGTAAGCAGCTTTAAAATAAATTGTGTCCGCTGTGTCGCCGTGGTTAAACATATTTTTATGTTTAAAGCTTATTATGCGCCCCATCACAAAAAGGAGCGTCTTGCGTTTGTTTACAACCACACAGGTATTTATCGTCATTTTCTGTAATGCTGAATTTTACCGGTGTAAAGTCTGTGCCTTTATGCGCCCCATCACAAAATGGCTGGTTTTTAGACTTACCACAACTGCACCAGTAATAGTCGCCTGGATCTAGGTTTTCGATGTAGGGATATTTTTGCGGGCAATCAGGTGTGCTCATTGTGATGTTCTCCAAAAGATTAAAGTCATAAGAAATGATAGAGTGGCTATTATTAATACTACCTAAGAATTATAGCTAAATGAATCAACAATCCAATTTAAAGTTAAGCGATTTTAGCTGCCATAATTTAACGCCGGTTAGTTTAGAGTTGTCGCCTGGTGAAACAATCAGTATTTCGGGTGATTCTGGTTCGGGTAAGTCATTATTGCTTCGTGCTGTCGCAGATTTAATTCCATACGTGGGGCATTGTTACCTGCAAGGCGAACATGCAAAATCGATTGAGGCGAATCATTGGCGCAAACAGGTTGCTTATTTTGCAGCGGAAAGCCAGTGGTGGTATGACAGCATTGGTGAGCATTTCGAACAACCTCTGCCGAAAAAGATTCAATCGTATCTAACATCAATCGGTTTTGATGCTAATAACGATGTCTTTAACTGGGATGTGATGCGCTGTTCAACCGGTGAGCGACAACGGCTTGCTATTATTCGTTTGCTTGCAAATTTCCCTAGAGTCTTATTATTAGATGAACCGACTGCAAATTTAGATTCCGAAAACACTCTTAAAGTAGAAAATATTTTTCAAGCCTATCAGCAAGATACCCAGTGCAGTATTATCTGGGTTAGTCATGACAAGCAACAACAACAACGCGTTGCTCAGCGAAGATTTAAAATAAAAAATGCGGCGTTAATTGAGGTTTACGAATGAATGTTGTTAGCTTAAGTTTATTTGACCTTAGCCTGGCGGCAGCTTTAGTCGTGTTAATGGCGATTCTTTCCTATGCCATGCAATTAAAAATGTCACAACTTATTATTGTGGCGGCAATAAGAACGGTTGTTCAATTACTATTAATTGGTTTTATTTTAAAATGGTTATTTGCCCAGGTCGATTTTTTTTGGATAGGTATAATGTGGCTAGTGATGTTGCTGGTTGCCGGTCGCGAGATCAGGGCAAGGCAATCACGCCGTTTTAAAGGAATATGGGGCTATGGTGTTGGTACGGTTTCGGTATTTATTTCTTCTTTTGTGGTGGGTATTTTTGTATTAACCCTGGTGGTGAATAATTCACCGTGGTACACACCACAGTATTCCATCCCATTAATGGGTATGATCATTGGTAATACTATGACGGCTTCGTCATTATCTCTGGAAAGTTTAACCAAAACAGCATGGCAGCAACGCCAGATAATAGAAGCACGTTTAGCCTTAGGCCAGTCATGGCGTGAATCTATTCAGGATATTGCTATTCAAAGTGTACGAATTGGATTATTTCCAATTGTAAATGCAATGGCCGCAGCAGGCTTAGTGAATTTACCGGGCATGATGAGCGGCCAGATTTTAGGTGGAACACCACCGGCTGAAGCAGTGAGGTATCAAATTTTAATTATGTTTATGATAACAGCGGCATCAGGTTTTGCTACACTTATAGCGGTGTGGCTAGGTGCAAGGCATTTGTTTGATGAGCGTCAGCGCTTAACGACTGACCGCCTGCATGTGGCGAAATAATACAATTAATATTATGTTTAAACGTTTACTTACCGTCATCTTTCTATGTTTTTCGTTAACCATGGAGGTTTTAGCGCAAACTGAGATTTATAAATGCAGAGACAAGGATGGGGTCATTAATTTTAGATCGATACCATGCAATAAAAAAGAGTATGGCATTAAGAAGCACCCTGCAAAAAGAGTTGAGTTAAATTCAGACGGTACGAAAAAAACACGCAAACAAATTATTGCGGATAAATTAAAAGAAGAAAAAGAATTTTTAGATTTAACAAAACGTCAGCAAAAATTAGAAAAGAAAAGACAGCAGAAACTAGCTGAACATAGAAGAAATATTTTACGCAATTGCGAAAAAGCTAAAAAAGATTTATACAATTACCAGCATTCTGATTCTGTATCCGCAAAAGAGACCGAAGCAAAGCGAAGAATTACCTACTGGTGTCGTTAGTAAAAAATGTCATTATTGCGATGTTCCTTTAGCTACGAGTAAACACCCCCCCTCGGTCATTGCGAGCGCAGCGCGGCAATCTTGTGACTAGTGCCACAGACCAGCCAGTTTGCTTCAGCCTAAAAACCAGGCTTCGCAATGACGGTGCTTGTTGGACGGTACGCAATGGTGTATTTTTGAAAAGTTCGCAGCAAATAATTTTTTAATACGCCTCCCCCTCGGTCATTGCGAGCGCAGCGCGGCAATCTTGTGACTAGTGCCACAGACCAACCAGTTTGCTTCAGCCTAAAAACCAGGCTTCGAAATGACGGTTCTTTGTTGGAAGGTTCGCAACAACGGTGTTTGTTGGAAGGTTCATAATGCCAGTAACTATTACCGCCGAAGCAATGCCAGCCAACGCCATAAGTTAAGTACCCCGGCCAGTGAAGCGGCAACATAAGTTAAAGCCGCCGCACGTAATACTTTACGTACAGCGATTATCTCATCATCTTTAACGTAACCTTCTTGCAGTATGGGCAGGGCTTTAGCAAAACTCGCGTCCCATTCAACAGGTAAGGTAACAAAGTGCACGATAACGGCAACAAACATACTGAGTATAACCAGTAGTAACATGATTAAACTAATTTGGGGTATTCGTGTTAAGCCCACAACAATGGGCATGAGTATAAAAGCCAGTGAACCAATTTTTTCACTGACGCTGGCGAGTCGCACTAACTTACTGCGTAGTTTCAGGAGCGGTTCATTGCGATTGTCTTGAATAGCATGTCCCACTTCATGTGTTGCTACGGCAATGGCAGTAAGTGATTTTGTATTATAATTATCGCTAGTAAGACGAACGGCTTTTTCGTTGGGGTCGTAGTGGTCGCCATGATCATCTATTTCTACTTTAACATTAGGCATATCGAAACGGTCGAGCAGATGTCGCGCAAGTTCGCCACCGGTGCCCTGCAAGTGCTCGCATGTTGTTGAATAGCGTTTTAAGGTATAGCTCACCCACCACTGTGAACCGTAGAGAAAACTAATAATAAAAATTATCGCGATCACATAAAGCATAAAGGTTTAGTTAGCTTTTTTGTTTAACAACGATACTGGCAATACCCATTTTACGAAGGCGGTGCCGTGTTTTGTTTAAAATATTCAGGTCGTTGATGGGGCCAACCTGTACCCGGTGCCACTTATCACCGTTGTTTTTGGTGATAACTTGAATACGGGCACTAATGCCTTGTAAAGCCAGAGTCGCTTTTAACTTATCGGCCGCTTCAAGGCGTCGGAAAGATCCGGCTTGTAGCATAAGTGGCGAAGTGGTTTTGCTTACAGTGGACGTTGATTTTGTTTGCTCCTGTAGCTCTTCGTCGGGAACGGTGACTTCCAGCTCGGGTAAAATAGTATAAAAATCAAAGCGTGGCCGGGTATCTTTTGTTTTAGAGCTATCTTGTTTGTTGGATAAATTATTGGCCTGTTTTTTTAGTTCTTTAACATTATCCGTTGTGGTGTTAACAATACTTGTAAAAGCATCTTTTACTGCAGATTTGGTCATTACTGGGGTCGAATCGTTAATATATACCAGCATCGCCACAAATAAACCAATTGCGAGTCCGGCCAGCAGCCATGCCCATCCGGGAATGCTGTTTGGGTGCTTGGGGCGAGGGGTCTTTGCGTAATCACGAGGCATGGCGCTAGGTTAACATTAATTTATAGAGCTTGCATTGATAGCAAATACCGTGATTAGTCATAAATATTTAATGTGATAGACACAGCGGTTTCATACTCACCATTTATATTTCGAGTCAGCAAATACGGAATAAGTGATTTTAAGAGGTGTAAAAATGCAAAGCAATAATCTTGCTACGCTTGGCAAAATAGCGGTGCTTCATCTTGGTATTGGTTTAATGGTGATGTCGATTGGTTCTGAATACAATGCGAATTCAGTCTATACGAAGCTTGAAATGAGCAAAAAGGAATCTGTAATAAAGTCAAACGCCAGCACCGAGTATACAAGGCTTGCCAGACAATCCTATCGTACTATAAAAGCACAATCACTATCAGTTGAAGACAAAAATCTATCCATGTAATCCTGTTCTGGTGATTAAATGAAACATCAATAAATCTTTACCCTTGACAAAATAGGACGTTTGACCTAGATTGTTTATTTATTAGGTCGATCGTCCTAATTCTTAAAAATTCAAATATAGGGAGTAATTTTCTGATGAGTAATGCAAACACGGAAACTGATTTGTTTTCTGCCACCACAATGGGCGCCATTAAAATGGCAAACCGTATTGCCATGGCACCACTAACACGCAATCGAGCAGCAGCTGGTAATGTGCCACAGGCGATGAACTTGGAATATTATCGTCAGCGAGCCACCGCAGGATTGATTATTACTGAGGCATCTCAGGTTTCACCACAAGGGGTGGGGTATCCCGCCACACCGGGTATTTACAGTGCCGAGCAGGTCGCCGGCTGGAAAAAGGTTACCGATGCAGTGCATAAAGAAGGTGGTAAAATTGTTTTACAACTTTGGCATGTAGGCAGAATTTCTCATCCCTCGATGCAGCCAGATAATGCCTTGCCTGTGGCACCCTCGGCAATTAAACCAGAGGGTGAAGCGATTACGTATGACGGTATGCAGGCCTATGTTGAGCCGCATGCATTAACGACGGAAGAAATAAGCGCTATTTTAGAACAGTATAAAGTTGCTACAGAAAATGCTCGGGCAGCAGGTTTCGATGGAGTAGAAGTGCATGCAGCCAATGGCTATTTAATTGATCAATTTCTGCGTGACGGCAGTAACCAGCGGCAGGATGAGTATGGCGGTAGTCTTGAAAACAGGTATCGCTTTTTAGGTGAGGTATTAGGGACAGTTATGTACGCATGGGATGCAGCGCATGTTGGTGTTAGGTTGTCGCCTGAAAACGAATTTAACAGTATCTCGGATTCTAATCCACAGGTGCTTTTTAACTATGTCAGCCAACGGCTTGGTGAACTGGGCCTGGCTTATTTACACGTGCTCGAAGGCAATATGATGGACGGTTCTAAAAAACTTGATTATGCAAAATTAAAAACAAATTTTGCTGGACATTATATGGCAAATTTTGGATATGATTATGCAAAAGCAACACAAGCTATTGAATCGGGTGCTGCCGACAGCATTGCCTTTGGTGCTTTATATATAGCGAATCCGGACCTTGTTGAGCGTTTTAAAACAGGCGCCGCATTAAATGTGCCTAATCCAGAAACGTTTTACGGTGGTGATGAGGCGGGGTATATCGACTATCCCTTTGTTGAAAAAGAGACAGTGATAGCATGAGTAAGATACAATAAGGTCTAAGATTAACACGAACAAAAGATTAGATGACCTTAAAGTAACATGAGCAAAGCTGAAACAATAAGAAATAAAATTGTCTCAACTGCCGATGATTTATTTTATCGGCAGGGCTTTCACCATACTTCGTTTGCTGATATATCAAAAGCGGTCGGGATTTCACGCGGTAATTTTTATTACCATTTTAAAACAAAAGACGATATTTTGGCCGCCGTGCTTAAAGAGCGACAAGCGGCTATTGCGCAGATGCTGGCGCAATGGTCGACGGAATTGCCTGAGCCTAGAGAGCGATTGCTTGCTTTTGTTAATATGATAGCACTCAGCCAGGAAAGCATTATTCAATATGGTTGCCCTATTGGAACGACCTGTAGCGAGTTAATCAAACTTAAAAATATTAATTATAATGATGCGACTGGAATTATCGTGTTATTCAGAGAGTGGCTAGTTGAGCAAATTAAGCTGCTTGGCTATAAGCATACTAAAGCCGATCAACACGCAATGCATATTCTTACCTGCACACAGGGGATAAGTGTTATTGGCCTGGCCTTTAAAGATGCCGATTATATAGTTCGTGAAGTTGACGACTTAAAACAGTGGTTGCAGCAACTATAGGAAAATATTATTTACGCCATCACTGCTGTGCCATAAACTTTTGATGCCATAAACATTCGATGCTGGAACAAGAGTAGGACATGGAATTGGTGTGGTTGGCGAATAGCGAGTCCGTTAGCCAACCACACCAACTTCATGTCCGGTGGTGCTAGCAATATCATACATATAAATGTAACTTGTATTTCAATAACATTAGTTTCAAGTTAATGAGATAGCAGTGATTTATATCGTAAAAATTTACGGACTAATCAAAAACTATTTTCAAGCTTCGCCGACATTCCTTTAATATATAGTCCATTCCAAATAAGCATGCTAAACTTTACGCATAGAAATTTCCCTTAAAATGAGCACAGAATGAATTCACTAGAAAAAGCCCTTAAAGAACGTATTTTAGTTTTAGACGGTGCAATGGGCACGATGATCCAGACCTATAAGCTTGATGAAGCTGATTACAGGGGTGAGCGTTTTGCCGATTATCCCAGTGACTTAAAAGGTAATAACGACCTGCTCGTTTTAACCCAACCGAAAATTATTGGTGATATCCATGAGGCCTATCTGGAAGCCGGTGCCGATATTATCGAAACCAATACATTCAATGCCAATACTGTCTCGATGGCTGATTACGACATGCAGGAGTTGGTATACGAACTTAATTTCGAAGCATCCAGGATTGCACGTGAAGCCTGTAATAAATTTACAACAGCCGATAAACCACGATTTGTCGCCGGGGTATTAGGGCCTACTAATCGTACGGCTTCACTGAGCCCGGATGTCAACAATCCCGGTTTTCGAAATATTAGTTTTGACGATTTACGCGAAACTTATTATGAAGCTACCAAAGCACTGGTCGAAGGTGGTTGCGATATTGTATTAGTCGAAACTGTTTTTGATACCCTTAATGCCAAAGCCGCATTATTTGCGGTTGAAGAGTATTTTGAAGATACGGCTACACGTTTACCTATTATGATTTCCGGCACCATCACGGATGCCTCGGGTCGAACCTTGTCTGGCCAAACTGCCGAGGCATTTTATAATTCACTGCGCCATGTTAAGCCAATTAGTTTTGGCTTTAACTGTGCACTCGGCGCGACTGAGCTGCGTCAGTATGTCGAAGAAATTTCCAATATTGCAAACTGCCATATCAATACCCACCCCAATGCTGGCCTGCCGAATGAGTTTGGTGAATACGATGAAACGCCCGAGCAAATGGCCGCAGAAATTGAAGAATGGGCGAGGAGCGGTTTTATTAATATTATCGGTGGTTGTTGTGGTACCAGCCCGGCTTTTATTAAAGCGATTGCCGATGCGGTTGCCAAGTATCCACCACGCAAACCTAAAGAAGAAGATTTCACCACACGCCTTGCAGGTTTGGAACCGTGCAACATTACGAAAGACTCGTTATTTGTGAATGTAGGCGAACGCACCAATGTCACCGGCTCAGCAAAGTTTAAACGCTTAATTCTTGAAGAAGAATACGACGAAGCTCTAAGTGTCGCGCGTGAACAAGTTGAAAATGGCGCACAGATTATCGACATCAATATGGATGAAGGCATGTTAGATGGCCAGGCGGCAATGAAAACATTCTTAAACCTTATTGCCAGTGAGCCAGATATCTCGCGCGTACCGGTCATGGTTGATTCATCCAAATGGCCGATCCTCGAAGAAGGCTTAAAATGTATTCAGGGTAAAGGCGTTGTTAACTCCATTAGTTTGAAAGAAGGCGAAGACAACTTTATCAAACAAGCCCGTTTATGCCGACGCTACGGTGCCGCTATTATCGTTATGGCCTTTGATGAAGATGGCCAGGCCGATACTAAGGCGCGTAAAGTAGAAATATGTACACGCGCTTATAAAATTTTAGTTGAACAAGTTGACTTCCCGCCACAGGATATTATTTTTGACCCGAATATTTTTGCTATTGCAACCGGTATCGATGAGCACAATAACTACGGTGTCGATTTTATCGAAGCGACCGCTGAAATAAAACGCTGTTTGCCTCATGCGCATATCAGCGGTGGCGTCTCAAATGTATCGTTTTCATTTCGGGGCAACAACCCCGTACGCGAAGCAATCCATGCGGTGTTCTTATACTATGCGATTAAAAATGGTATGAGTATGGGCATTGTTAACGCCGGCCAACTTGCCGTTTACGATGACCTGCCCGATGAGTTACGCAATGCCGTTGAAGCAGTAGTGCTTAATAAAAGTCCGGATGCAACCGAAAACTTACTGGATATAGCCGCTAAGTATGTTGGTGATGGAACGGCCAGAGCCAGTACCGAAGATTTAGAATGGCGAAAGCTTCCTGTTGCAAAGCGTATGGAACATGCGTTGGTAAAAGGCATCGATAAGTATGTCATAGAAGATACCGAAGAAGCCCGTACCTCGTTTGACCGACCCATTGAAGTTATCGAAGGACCATTAATGGATGGCATGAATGTAGTCGGCGACTTATTTGGTGACGGTAAAATGTTTTTACCCCAGGTGGTCAAGTCTGCGCGTGTAATGAAAAAAGCCGTGGCCTACCTGCTGCCGTATATCGAAGCAGAAAAAAATGACGGCACGCGTTCAAATGGTAAAATTTTAATGGCAACCGTTAAAGGTGACGTACACGATATTGGTAAAAATATTGTCGGCGTGGTGTTGCAGTGTAACAACTTTGAAGTTGTCGACTTGGGCGTTATGGTGCCGGCAAATAAAATACTTGAAGCGGCTAAGCAGGAAGATGTAGATATTATTGGCCTGTCAGGTTTAATCACGCCATCTTTGGATGAAATGGTACATATCGCTAAAGAAATGCAACGACTTGGTTTAGACATGCCGTTAATGGTCGGTGGTGCCACCACTTCGAAAGCACATACTGCGGTTAAGATAGAGCAGAACTTTAAAGGCTCAACCGTATGGGTTAAAGATGCATCGCGTGCAGTCGGTGTGGCACAAAAGCTTATTAGTAAAGACCACAAAGACACTTTTGTAAAAGAAATTCATGAAGAATATGAAAAAGTACGGCTTGCCCATGCTGGACGTCGTGCGAAAATTTCGTGGTTATCGATTGAACAAGCAAGAAAGAATAAATTCAAAGTTGACTGGCAACAGTACACCCCGGTTGTTCCTAATATAAAAGGTATCCAGGTTTTTGATGATATGCCACTGGAATTTTTAGTCCCGTATATTGATTGGACTCCATTCTTCCATACCTGGGAATTAAAAGGCAGTTACCCTAAAATTTTAGACGATGCTGAAAAAGGTGTCGAAGCTAAAAAATTATTTGCAGACGCACAGGCCATGCTGCAAAAAATTATTGATGAACGTTGGTTAAAAGCCCGAGCGGTGGTTGGATTATTCCCTGCGAATAGTATCAACGATGACGATATAGAAGTTTACACTGATGAGTCGCGTAAAAAACTAGCAACAACGTTAAATCATTTACGTCAACAAACTGAACGCCCCCCCGGCAAGCCTAATCGCAGTAACGCCGATTTTGTTGCGCCTAAAGATTCCGGTAAGCAAGACTATGTTGGTGGTTTCGTTGTAACGGCCGGTTTAGGTATTGATGAACATGTGAAGCGTTTCGAGCAGGAGCATGACGATTATCAATCGATTATGCTTAAATCCTTAGCTGACCGGTTAGCCGAGGCCTTTGCAGAACAAATGCATCAACGGGTACGGCATATCAACTGGGGTTATTCTGCCGAAGTGAATCAGAAAAAAGCCTGGTCACCCGATAGCGCTTTTAAAAATACAGGCTTTGATAATTCACGTTTAATTAAAGAAGATTACAAAGGTATACGCCCTGCGCCAGGTTATCCTTCCTGCCCAGACCATACAGAAAAGCCAAAACTTTGGTCTTTACTGGATGCAGAAAAAAACATCGGTGTGGCTTTAACCGAAAACTATGCCATGTGGCCAGCAGCATCGGTCAGCGGTTGGTATTTTAGTCATCCTGAATCGAGTTATTTTGGTATTGGTAAAATAAATAAAGATCAAGTTGAAGACTATGCTAAACGTAAAGCCATGTCGCTTGAAGAAACCGAACGTTGGTGCGCGCCAAACCTTGGATATGATAATTAATAGCTTTTGTATCCATTGCTTGTAAAAAATTATGGCTAAATTAATTTTTAAATTACGCGACGTTCCTTTGGATGAAGCACAGGATATACGCGAGTTATTAGTGGAAAATAAAATTGAATTTTATGAAACCCATGCAGGCAATTGGGGTATTGGCATGGCAGCTATCTGGATATCAGATAATGAGCGTTACAGACAGGCTATGACACTTATTGATGTGTACCAAAAAGAACGTTCAGATAAATTTTATCAGCAATATGCTCATTTAGAACATACCGGCCACACCCCATCGTTGTTAAGTAATATACGGGAAAGCCCTTTGCGTTTTATTGCTTATATTTTTAGCATTGCGGTCATTTTATATTTATCCGTTATTCCTTTTACTGGAATATAAGATCATACAATTAAAAATACTGGTTGCTTGAAACAGAGCGGCTGTAGAACTGGTTAATACTTGTTGTATGTACAACTATTTTAGGGTATGCTTGCTTTATGTTTGAACGATGCGTTTTTTTTAATAGTAATGAACTGGTTAGAAAGATAAACCGTATCTGGGATGAAGCTTATCAACAAGCAGGTTTGTCTGCGCCACATGCCTATATGCTACGCATGGTCGCTGCCGAACCAAATTTATTACAAAGAGATATTGCCGAGAAATTACAACTTGAAAAATCGACCATTACACGTTTTACTCGAGTACTAACAGAAAAAGACCTGATTACAAAAGCTAATACCGAGGATGGTCGTCAAAACAGTCTGGTTGTAACGGCTAAGGGAAAAAAACTCGCAGCAAAACTAGATAAAATTGGCACCGGGCTGTATAAGAAAATGCAACAACAACTCGGGCCGCAGCACTTCAATGAATTTGTGCGGCAAATTAAACAGGTATCTCAATCACTGAACTAAAGTTCAGTCAATATTTAACTAATTAGTTGTATATACAACAAGAGGGTTGATGAAAATTCCAGAAATAATAACAGGTCAGGAAAGTGTTGCTGATTCCAGCCATCCAGTAAATACATTAATTGCCTTTTATAAAGCATTTAACGCACGTAACGCAGAAGAGGCCGCCAATAATTGGGCTAAGCAATATGCTGTCGCAATGGCTAACCCGATAGGTGGCATACGTCGAAACTGGAATTCTATACGTGAAGCTTACGAAAAAATTATGCAAGCTGAAGCACGAGTATATGTTGAATATCATGATTTTAAATTTCATCAATTCGATGATGTTTTTTATGTTGAAGGTCGTGAACGTGGATCTTTGGTTGCAGGAGATATAGAGCTTGGCTTAAAAATCCGTACTAGCAGGATTTATAGGCGTTTCGATGATAAGTGGAAGCAAATTCATCATCATGGCTCAATGGATAACCCGGAATTATTACAGCGCTATAAACAAGCGATTATGAATATTATCTAAATTGTCACTGCTATCCCGTTAATCAGCCTCACCAATTCCATGTACGGCGGTGACGTTTATTCTCATAAACGTAGGCACTGTTTCGTATTTCAACATCATTAGATCAAGTTAACGGGATAGCAGTGATAAATTGTATAAAAGTGAGGATACCCCGTGTCCTATCCGGAGGACCATCGTAAATAGCTGGGGTTAAATAAAAATATGAGGACGATAGAATGCAAAATGTAGAATTAACAAGTGAACTTTTCTGGCTTGTCTTGACCGTCAGCATGACGGGTATCTTCTGGGCACCCTATATAATGAATCGGATTTATGAGGAGGGGGTACTAAAAGCCATTTGGAACCCCGAGCCAGACGCTGGTCCTAAAGCAAAATGGGCAGTTAGAATGATGGTCGCACATGATAATGCGGTTGAAAATTTAGTGATATTTGCGCCGCTTGTTCTTATTATACAGGTACTCAGTATTAACAACGAAACAACGGCTTTTGCATGTAGTATCTATTTCTTTTCGCGCTTTGCACATTATATCGTTTTTAGTTTAGGCATACCATTATTACGGGTAATAATTTTTTTCGTCAGTTTTTATACACAAGTTGTACTGGCATTGGAAATTTTGAAATTAATATAAAAAAGACGAGGCTATTAAAAGCCCCGCCCTAATTGGATAGTCTTATTTTTATTGTAGGCATATGTTATGAGTTATGTTTTTTAAACTCAGAAATTAATGCATCAGGTCGTTTCTTTTTGTTTTTACTGTTTAAAACAAAAACAATGGTTTCACCTTTAGGGCCAGCACCAATTTGAGTGTACATATAGTTAGGGTGGCCATAAGCACGAACAGTTTTCATATCTTTAAAGCTATTGAAAACATAAATACGATTATGTTTACGCATTTCTGCATAAATAGCGTCATTATTTAACCGGCCTTCATATAATTCGATGGCAGGCACTGGTTTTTTTAATTTTTTATCTTTTTTAGTCAAACCATAAACAATGGTTTCACCATTGGGTCCGGCGCCAATTTTAGTTAAGCGAAAAGATGTTTCGCCTAATTGCATAAACTCTTTATATAATTTTTTATCGTAAAAAACATTGATACGGCCATCATGGTGTACTTCATAAATATCGAGTTTTTTATAAGCCTGGCTTGATGGTTTTGTCTGCTTGCCAGCGCAAGCGGTTAAGCTGGCAGCAAGAATAAAGACAAGTAAAGAAGTTGTCATATTTTTGAAATTAAACATCGTAATCCTCGGTTATTATTTAAATTGCGCTAAAGATAATCGATTTGTATTACAAACAGATGACAAAAATTATTTGGCTGGGGTTAATTAACCTGATTTATGGGGAAGTACTATTCACCACATTCCATTGCTAAATAGTCTTGCAAGCTATGGCCTTCGATTAAGCTATAGTGCTGCCTGCTCAGTTGGCAACTCGTCATACGATCGAGTCTAAAATTTCTGAAAGCATCACGCTTCTCACACCAGCCAACAACCGTCCAGACTTTACCCCAATAAAATAAACCTAGAGGGTGAATCGTCCGATTAGATTGCACTCCATCGATACGAGTATATTTTAGAATAACTTTTTTCTGCTTGCGAATGGCAGTACGAAATATTTTTAGTTGTTCGCCGACTTGACTTTCTCCTGCAAAGTCAGGAACAATAATATCATTACGTTCAAGTTGGGGCTTGAGTTTGTCGGGGATAACATGCTCAATTTTTTGTAATGCCTGATGTGCAGCATGGGCTAAATCGTTGTCGGTCCAGGCACGTACCATTCGCGCACCTATCAAAAGGGCTTCAATTTCTTCTTCGCTAAACATTAACGGCGGCAGTTGAAAGCCCTTTAGCAGCCGATAACCTTGACCGGCTTCAGCTGTAATAGGAATACCTGATAGCATCAGGTCTTGCATGTCCCTATATATAGTACGTTCCGAGACCTGCAGTATTTCAGCCAGTTTTTTTGCGGTGATGGTTCGCGTTGGATGTAAATTTTGTATGATTTGAAAGAGTCGGTCTGCGCGGCGCATAAGGGATTTGAATAGTTTAAATCAGTAACGAAGCTCTAAAGCATCACATAAAAATTGCATATAGATATCGGCCGCAGAAAAATAGCTAAATACATCATCACGAAAGTCTTTATCCAAAATAAACTTGTTCGATACCGGGGCGATGGCAATAAAATCCTTGCGTTTTAAATCATCAATTAAAGGATGCTCTTTGTCGTAGCCTTTGGGTGGGCGAATTAAGCTTTCACCACCGAGTTTGAATAGCTTATTAAATTGCTTATCTTTTTTTATTTCTAACCATAAAGATTCTTTTTCACAAATCCAATTACGTATACCACCAAGAGAATCTGAGTCGGGTCGCCAGATACCCGCGCCAATAAAGTTATTACCGGGTTCAATATGAATATAAAAGCCAGGTGAATGCACATCTTTGGCACGTTCATGGCGAAACTGAATGCCAATATTTAACTTGTAAGGCGACTTATCTTTAGCAAAGCGTACATCACGATAGATACGCATTAAAGACCCCCCCACTTTTTTTGGTTTAGCAGTAAAGTGGGGAGATATCATCATTAGCTCATCACTAAAATTGGTTATAAAATTTAACGCCGGGGTGCGAACCACATCTTCATAATCCTGCTTATGTGTATTAAACCAGTCGCGTTGATTGTTTAACGCTAGCTGTTTTAAAAATGTAATTGTTTTATTTGTAAAGTATGGATTCGCCATATGGGTTATTCTTTATTGAAATATGTGATAAGGCTGAGGATAGCACCTTGTGGGTCGCTGATCACGGTAAACCGACCAACCTCAGGGATATCCTGGGGTTTGAGAATAATTTTAGCGCCGAGTTCTTCAGCACGTGTGGCCTGCTTGTCAACATCATCGACGGTGATGTAACTACCCCAGCTTGGTGGCATTTGAGAAAAGTCATCGGGTATGTTCATAATGCCGGCAGCTTCTGTTTCGCCGACTTTGGCCATGGTGTATCCCATTTCACAGCTTGGTATATCCTGCATTGTCCAGCCGAGTAATTCTGAATAGAATTTTTTTGCGCTGTTAACATCCGTTGTCATTAATTCATTCCAGCTAAAGGTGCCATGTTGTTTGATTGCTTGTTCCATTTTCTATCTCCTTGTTTAAGTGAAGAGAGAAGAGTAGCAAGCTCCTACTGACAGCGTTATGTCAGTAGTGTTAAAGAAAGTTTTATTATTTTTAAATAATGAGCATTAGTTAACCTGAACTCAGGGTAAGAATAATAATGGTAGTAACTCAGTCTTCTACCCCTATTTTTTCGGAATTTTACTGATATTAATTTTATCCCGAGTCCAGGTTAGTTAGCTTTTTTAACAAATTGGGTTAAAATAACAATTTGTTGGCCGTTTACTTTGCCTTCGATATGTTTGGCATTATCCGCAACAACAGAAATATTGCGTACCGCGGTGCCACGTTTAGCGGTAAAGCTTGCACCTTTAACATTTAAGTCTTTAATTAATGTAACGGTATCCCCGGCAACAAGCAGGGCACCATTACTGTCTAAATGCTTAATGGTATCTTCGCCTGAAATAGAATCGCCATTTGATTTTGCCCAGGCAAGAGTTTTATCATCGAGGTACAGCATATCTAATAAATCCTGTGACCAGCCTTCAGCACGTAATTGAGTAAGCATTCGCCAGGCCATTACCTGTACAGCAGGAACCTGGCTCCACATACTGTCATTTAGACAGCGCCAGTGATTTACATCTACTTTATTGGGGTCTTCAATTTGTTGCAGACAGGGTTGGCAGAGAAAGAGTGATTTTTCTGCATCATCCACAGGATCAGGTGGTATCATATAAACTGATAAGTTTTCGGTTGATGTGCAAAGCTCACATTTTGATTCGCTTCGAGCTTGCAGGATTTTTTCAGTATTCATAGCGTTGCTCTTTAATTAGACAAGTTAATCTTTTTATTATAACAGAGTGCAATTATGGAAAATTAGAATAATGGAACTAAACAGGAATTAATATGACATCTGTAATTTATGTTTCTCTTTCAGCTTTTATAATTGGCTGGCTATCCCTGAATGTTATTAAGCAGCGTAGAAAACATCATATTAGTATTGGTGATGGTGGAGTTGACGATCTTAAAATAGCCATGGCGATACAATCTAATGCTGTTGAATATATCCCGATTAGTTTAATTCTTATTTTGTCACTTGAATATAATAATGCCAATATCTGGTTGGTACATTCGCTTGGGGTACTATTTTTGCTTAGTCGATTTATTCATCCCTGGAGTATTCTCACCGAGAATCTGAAATGGCGAGTTATTAGTATGCAAATCACTTTCTATACAATAATAGCTTTGGCAGTATTAAATATTATATATTTACCCCTTAGCCAGCTCATTAAATGAGGTTTTTATTTAAACTTAATTTAGCGGCAAGCTAAAAATGAAAATAGCACCGGCTTTGTCTTTATTATTTTCAGCCCAGATCGTGCCGTCGTGAGCCTCAATGATATCTCTTGCAATACTCAAACCTAGGCCGGTGCCACCAGCACCGGTATCTGTTTTCGAACTTTGTGCAAATTGGCTAAATATTGAATCAAGTTCCATTTCTGGTATACCAATACCTTCATCCTCAATGGAAAAATAAAGTTGCTGTGTATTTAGCAAAGTTCTTAATGAAGATGGGTTAGCATCAGTAATCTTAACTGTAATACTAGCGCCTGCGTCCGAGTAATTTATCGCGTTAGAAAGCAAATTACGTAAAACCTGTGTAATTAACGGGTTATCCATTTCTATAAAATCTATTTTAGTTGTTTTTATCGGTACCAATATTAATTGTTTTTCAATTAGCTTAGATTTTTGTTCAGCGATGCAGTTATTTAATAGTTCGTTTAAATTAGACTGTTGTATATTTAGAGCTAGTTCACCGGACTGTACATTGGCAAGCGTAATTAAGTCATCAACTAATATTAGTAGCTCATTACCACTAGTATTTATTTTTTCAAAATAATCCAGCAGCTTCTCTTTTGATGCCTTTTCTATCTTGTTTATTCCAAACTTTGAATAACTTAAAACTGCGTGAATAGGTGTTCTGAATTCATGTGAAATATTAGAAATAAAAGATAATTTTGAATTGCTGGATTCGGTTGCCTTTTTTAAGGCTTGTGTTAGTGAGTTAGTTAAATTTTCTTTGGCCTGTAATTCGGTTTTTAGTTGATTATGGATTTTCTCAAGTTCATCCATATTTTTGGTATCACGATTATTAATAACATAACCACCTAAAGTGCTAGCGAATGGCATACCGAGTAATTTAGGAAGCTTCTCCCATTTAGGTGTATTAAAACGATTTAAACCAATCGTCATATTTATATGGCCTTTTTCAGGTGTTTCTAGATAGGTGCCAAAAATACGATCCCATAAGGAAATAAAAAAGGTGAAATTGCTATTCGTTTCATTTTCTTTGCTTGAATGATGGATGCGATGCATTTCGGGTGAAGTAAAAAACCAGCGAAAATAATGGTCGAACCTTTTGTTGATATGAATATTGGCGTGGGTAAACATCGACATAAAATTAAGGGTAAGTTCGAAAAAGATGACAGTAATTACGGGGGCACCTAGAAACAGGATGACGGATAGTTTAATTATTATTGATAGAATTATTTCTATAGGATGAAAACGTAAGCCAGTTGATACATCACAATCTTGATCTGAATGATGCACACGATGTAATCGCCAAAGAACAGGCAGAACATGAAAGAATAAATGTTGAAAATAAATAATTAAGTCGAGTAAGATGAAAGTAACGATGGCCTTAAGTGCAAAACTGACATCGAGATGGCTTGTTATTCCAAGCTGATTTTTTTCTGCATAATAGGCAACCCCGACCGCAGCGGTAGGAATAAGAATACGAACAAGTATAGTGCTGGTAATGACAAGGCCAAAATTATTCAACCAGCGTTTTAGTTTGCTTCTGGATAGCCTACGTCTGGGTTGTAGCCATTCCCACACAGCGAGTAAGCTAAATGCGCTTAAAAATACACTGATTCGAATGGGCGCTTCATATTGTAAGAGTAGGTCGATCAATTTGAATAAGCTCGATGTTGTTCATGCCTGTACTCTTTATAATATCGGCCAGTTAAAAAGATTCTTTAAGTGTATAAGTAACTGATATTATTTAGTATTATGCAGCTAGTAATGGACGTTTTTAGCCCGAGATACGCTTTAATGCAAACAGTCAAACCGATTCATGAAGATATTCAGCACGAAATTGTCAGCCAGGTTGCTGATTATATCGAGCGTAGTCAGCATATTTTTAAAAAAACCTTTAAACCGGTTGAGGTTTTGTTTGACCTTACTGGGCGTTCCGCTGGAATGTATAAAGTTTACCGTGGCAGCCAGGTTATTCGTTTTAATCCCTACCACTTTGCAAAATATTTAGACGAGAATATAAAGGAAACCATTCCGCATGAAGTCGCTCACTATATTACTGATAAGGTATATGGTTTGCGCAATATTCGACCACATGGGAAAGAGTGGCAGTCACTTATGTTACGTTACGGAGTTGAACCTAAGCGAACTTTTTCCTATTCTTTAGAGGGTATTCCAACTCGAATGCAACGGCGTTTTCAGTATGTATGTGATTGTATGCAATTCGAAATTACAACCAGGCGGCATAATACCATTCAACAAGGTAAAGCAGAATATTCGTGCAGGCAGTGTGGTGGTAAAATAAAGTATCTTAGTCATACCGGCTAACTTTCAGGGAACAGGATGACAAAACTTTTTAATAAAAAATTAATGCTATTAGCTTTTGCTTTAGTATTTTCAGGTATAGCTAATGCGGCTGATTGTACAAAAATATTCAATCAGCTTGATAAGCAGAGCCATGAAATATCTGGGAAAGATACGGTTAAAAAATTAATTGCTGTTGAAGATGCTTTATTTAAGGCGATTGAACAATGCAAAACATTTTCCGGTATGTTTGTTTTAATGGGTGAAGTGCAAATAGATATGGGGCAGGTACAGCTGGCTGTTGTTTATGGACGCAAAGCGGTTGAGCTAGACCCGGAATATTGGCGAGCTTATAAATTGTTAGGTACTTCGCGTATGTTAAATAAAGAAACGGAGTCAGGCGTTAAGGCATTAAAAAAAGCCTATTCATTGCAACCTGAAAATACAAATGTACAACTTAATCTTGTTAGCGCTTTAATCGAAATAAAAAAATACGACGAGGCCTTAGGCCTGGTAAATAAACTAATAGAGTTGAATGACCCTGATATTATTGCAATGGCGTATTATTTTCGTGGTCAGACGTATATGGGCAAAGGTTTGGTGATTGAAGCGGGTAAAGATGCTGAACGTGCACAGGAATTGGGCTTTTCAGTGCGATAGTAGTCGGGGTGTAGCACTGATTCCTCTATTTCAGGTTTCGCTCAACACTTTATTTTTTGCACCAACACCCAGGGGGGCACAACCACGGCCCAGAAACTCGACTCGTCCTTTACCCACTGCCGTGCGTCATCATCCGTTGCTTTATGTATCTTATTTTCATTCATCCAGTTTTCAATTGTCTGCTTGTCGTCTTTAACAAATTTTTCTGAAACAAGAATGAGATCGAGGCTGTTATCGGTAACAACCACCGCACCACGTGCAAAATGAATTTGTAATTCCTTCCAGGCGAGTTTGCCGGATTCAATATTAAGTGTTTGACGTAACTCTTTGGCATTAAGCTCGAGTTTTTCATCCTGGAAACTTTCAAAATCCATATTATTGATTCACTTCTTTATGACGAAAACAATCGGTGGTGTGGTCATTCACCAGCCCCATCGATTGCATAAAAGAATAGCAAATGGTTGGGCCAACAAAGGTAAAGCCTTTGATTTTTAAAACCTTACTCATTTTTTCTGATATCTGCGTTGTAGAAGGGAGTTGTTTAAGGCTTTTCCATTTATTAATAATAGGTTCACCGTCTACAAAGTCCCAGATAAAGTCTTTGAACTTACCCTCTTTTTCACGTATCTCGAGAAAGGCGCGGGCATTTTTAACCGTGCCTTCAACTTTTAGTCGGTTGCGCACGATACCGGCATCTTTTAACAGGCTTTCAATTTTACGTTTGTTATAATGAGCAATTATTTCCGGGTTAAATCGGTCAAACACTTTGCGGTAGTGAGCGCGTTTTTTTAAAATGGTAATCCAACTAAGCCCTGCTTGAGCGCCTTCTAAAATCAGTTTTTCAAATAATTTTCGGTCGCTATAAACCGGTACACCCCATTCGGTGTCGTGGTATTTAATATAAAGCGGATCTGCGCTACACCACGAGCAGCGTTTTGTTTTATCTTTATCCGGCATTTCTTTGTCCCTGCTTAATGGCTTTTTATTGCTTCTTGCATGGCAACGCCTAATTCACTTGGTGATCTGGCGGTGACTACTCCGGCCGTTTCAAGCGCTGCAAATTTTTCACTGGCGGTACCTTTGCCGCCAGCAATAATTGCGCCGGCATGTCCCATGCGTTTGCCCTTGGGTGCCGATGCACCCGCAATAAAGGCCGCAACCGGCTTGCTCACGTTCGATTGAATATATTCGGCAGCTTCTTCTTCAGCTGTACCGCCAATTTCACCCACCATTAAGATGGCTTCAGTTTGTGGGTCTTGTTCAAACAGTTCCAGGCAGTCGATAAAGCTGGTACCGGGAATAGGGTCACCGCCAATGCCAATACAGGTACTTTGACCATAACCTAACGCGGTTGTTTGATTAACCGCTTCATAGGTTAAGGTACCTGAACGCGAAACAATGCCAACTTTACCGGCTTGATGAATATAGCCTGGCATAATGCCAATCTTACATTCGCCGGGTGTGATAATGCCGGGACAGTTCGGGCCGATAAGGCGTGAACCGGCTTCATGCACCACCCGGGTAGCTTCGAGCATGTCGAGCGTGGGTATGCCTTCGGTAATACAAACGATTAATTTAATACCAGAATCAACGGCTTCAAGAATAGCGTCTTTACAAAAAGCGGCGGGGACAAAAATGATAGATGCATCGGCCTGGGTTTGCGCAATCGCATTTTTAACGGTATTAAAAACAGGTAAGCCTAATGCCGTTTGGCCACCTTTGCCTGGGGTGACGCCGCCGACCATCTGCGTGCCATATTTAATTGCCTGCTCAGAATGGAACTGGCCTTGCTTGCCGGTAAAACCCTGACAAATGACTTTAGTCTCTCTGTTAACAAGGACACTCATGCGGCACCTCCAACAAGCTGAACGATCTGCTGAGTGGCTTGTTGTAAACCTTGCACCGCTTCTACTTTGATGCCGCTGTCTTTTAACAAAGCTAAACCTTGTTCTGCTTTATTGCCTTCGAGTCGTACAACCACCGGCACGTTAACATCAACCTCTTTTAAAGCACCAATAATGCCTTCGGCAATCATATCGCAACGCACAATACCGCCAAATATATTAACTAAAATACCTTTTACTTTTTTATCCGATAAAATAATTTTAAAGGCTTCAGCAACACGTTCCTTTGTTGCCGTGCCACCCACGTCTAAAAAGTTTGCCGGTTCGGCACCATTAAGTTTAATTAAATCCATGGTTGCCATGGCCAGGCCTGCACCATTAACCATGCAACCTATTTGTCCATCTAAAGAAATATAATTTAAGTCCCATTCTTTGGCACGATATTCACGTTCATCTTCCTGAGAAACATCATGCAGGGCTTTTAATTCAGGGTGGCGATATAAGGCGTTGTCATCAATATTTATTTTGCCATCGAGGCAGAGCAAGTCGCCTGATTGGGTGATAACTAGTGGATTAATTTCTACCAGGCTTAAGTCCTTTGCAACAAATAAATTTGCTAAGCCTAAGAGCAACTTTGTAAATTGTTTAATTTGTTCGCCTTGCAAACCTAAATCAAAGGCAAGGTCACGAGCCTGAAAACCCTGCAAGCCGGTCATGGGGTGAATGGCGGCTTTTAAAATTTTATCAGGGGTTTCGGCGGCCACTTTTTCAATATCCATTCCGCCTTCGGTGGACGCCATAACAACAATTTGTTGCAACGCGCGGTCGATGACCACGCCGAGGTATAATTCTTTTTCAATATCGCAAGCTTCTTCGATTAAAATCTGATTAATGGGTTGGCCGTTGGAATCTGTTTGCGGTGTTACCAGCCGGGTACCCAGAAGGGAGTTTACAAATTCTGCCACCACTTTTTTATCGTCAGTTACTTTTACGCCGCCAGCATGGCCTCTACCTCCGGCATGTACCTGAGCTTTAACGACCCAGCGATCGGTGTCTAAATCATTTAGCGCGGTATCCAGCTCGCTAGCACTACTGATAATGCGGTTATTTGGGACTGGCATGCCATATTCGGTAAACAGCTGTTTAGCCTGGTATTCGTGTAGATTCATAATATTTCCAGAGGGCTTAAAAAGTAGCGGCAAAGGCTTGACCTTTGCTTAGTGTATTATTTTAACGCATATTTAATCCATATATATAAGAATTTGCGGAGAGACAAAAAAAAGGGGATGCGCATACGCATCCCCGTTAGTTGGTTTTTAGCTGTATTTTTAAGGCAGATATAGAATGGATATAATCGCGGCTATTAGAATAATAAGCACCAGCGTGTCATGCTTGTGCAGCCATTGTTTTAAGTTTTTTGGTTTGGATTCGAAAGTATAATTATTGTCAGTTTTCATTAACAACCCCTTTATACGTCATAAATAAATCGATGCTTACCCCATATAAGCCATCTGTCAGTAATCGTATCGGCGGGTTTGGAAAAAAACTTTAGTCGTGATAAGTGTATGAAATTTCGAGGTTTAACAGTATTTTACTTTCAATATCAGGTAGTTAATTTTGCCCTGCGGGGTCAAAATATTTACTTCATCGTCGGCATGTTTTTTGAGCAGACCCCGTGCTATGGGAGAGTCGACGCTAATATAGCCCTTTTGCGGGTCGAGCTCATCAGGGCCAACAAGACGATAGGTGACCTGCGTACCCTCATCATCTTCAAGGCTTACCCAGGCACCAAAAAACACCTGTTGCGGGTTGGCGGGAACTTGGTCGACGATGGTTAAATCAGGCATTCTTTTTTGCAAATAACGGATACGGTAGTCAATTTCTCGCAGTTCTTTTTTGCGATATATATATTCTGCGTTTTCCGAGCGGTCGCCCTCAGCGGCTGCCGCCGATAAGTGCATAGTGACATCCTTGCGCCGAACCCAAAGTTGCTGTAGTTCAGTTTGCAGGCAGGCATAACCTTCCACGGTGATATAGGGGGATTTTTTAGCAGCGGGTGGGCGATAGCGCCCCATATTTCGACCTTTCATAAGGCTGATTATATAGTAGATTGCAGCCTCGATTTCCCTCTATGAAGCTTTTTTCCCTGCTTATTATTTTTTGAGTAGAAGCTTAGTGGTTTTTATTCTGTGGGTTTTAAAGTACCTGTTCTTAGAAAATACCACCAATAACTACGCCCAAACTATTGCCGCTAAATGTCGAGCCGCTTATTTTATAATCAATAGCGGTTAAACTTAAGCCAATGTAGCTTTTTGTGTCCCAAAAATAATCAGCTTCCATCATAAACCCTAAAGCATTATCAAACTTCGCGCTGCCTGCAACAACGCCCGAACCACTGAGTTCAATACTTGAATGATAGGTTAGACCTGCGCCTATTTGTACGTCTTCGTTTAGTTTGTACATTAATAATACATCGGCGGTTATTCTGTCCCAGTTAAGTGAGCCATTGGTCGCATCGATTGAATCTTTTTTTATACCCAGTTTAAACCGTGATGTGTAACTGTCGTGATCAAACACTAGCCCGGCAGATAGTGAAAATAACCCACCGCCTTCTATTGTTTTTGTATTGCCTGAGACAAAGGTAACGTTAGCGACTTCATCACCGCCACCATGAATTCCAAATTCAATCTGGTAGTCGGCAGCATTCGCCTGTGATGACAGTGCTAATAATATTAGTAAGCTAAAGTATTTCATTTAAAGACTCCTTTCTTAATTATAGAATTTATATATAGAGTGTGACTGTAGTTGCATGTCAGTGGTTATCGTACCAATATCCGAAAGTATTTAGTAGTGCAGAACTGTTTACAATTTATTCAGTTACGATAAAAAATCCCGATACACATAATTTAATGTGTATCGGGTAAGATCCAGGTTAAGGCTGTTTAGGTGCTTGCTTGCCTCTAAGACCTGGCGGAGGAGAGTTGCTATGGATTATTTCGTGGCGACGCGCGAATCATTATATTCCAGTTCAACGCGGCGGTTTTCTTTAAAATTTTCGACATCGTTTAAAGGTTGTGAGTCACCCATGCCATTGGTTTGTATCTGTGATTTTTCAACACCGTAGTGAATAAAAAATTGGGCAACTTTTTTTGCGCGTTCGTTGCTTAAAAATTTATTATATTCGCGATTTCCCTGTGTATCAGAATGACCATTGATAATTAATATGCTATTCGGGTTGGTGAGCAGATATTCAGCATGTTGTTCAAGGCTGAGTTGTTCTGCATGACTTATTTCCTGTTGGTCAAAACCAAACTGATAGATACGTTTTGCCGGTGGGGTCATTATTTCAGAATGCTCCGCTAAGACCAATGGATATTTTTCTGATTCCGGAATATCGTTAGCTTGAGTCTTGACTGTTTCAGAGGTGCTGTTATTAGAAAGATTATCGAGTGTTCCTGTACTAATAGTGTTTTCAATATTTTTAATTTGCTTAACAGCGACAAGCTCAGGGCTATTGGGTATTTTATTTTGAGTGCCATTTGTAGAGCAGGCCGCGAGTAGCGTTGCAGGTAATAAAATACAGCTTAAAGTATAATAAAATTTGTTGTTGTGTTTTTTCATTTTGTTTGCCTCATTGATTAATTAAATAAACGTGTTGTGTTGACAGTTAATATTTAACACCTAAAAAAAGGTGATGAGATGGCTATAAAATGATAATAAAAGAAAGATTATGACGAAATATGACGGCCGAATAAGTGTCCCTGATCAGCGCACTGGTTTGTCATTGCGAGAAATTGTTTAGTTTAAAAAGCCTGTTTAGTGTGCCAAGCGTAGTTAAGCGGATTGCAAGGGAAGCAGAATTTCAAAGCAAATCCACTGATCATCCGTGTTATAAGATTTAACTGTTCCATGATGGAATTCAGCAATAAGACGTACAATGTGCAAGCCTAGCCCGAGATGAGGTTCATTTGTTTTGTGCTTTCGTAACGACACCATAGAATCAAATAAATTGTTAATCATTTCATCCTGCAGGCGTTCACCCTGGTTCATTACCTTTAATATAGCGTGATCAGCTTCTTTGCTTAGCACAATAACGATATCTGTATTTATCTGGCTATAGTCATTAGCATTAGATACTAATTTATCGAGGAGCTGGGCGATAAGATCCGGGCTGCCATTGAACTCTATTGATTCATCGAGTTGACAGCTATAAGCCTGCTTAATGTTTGCTTGCCGGTAGCCAGCGACACAGCCTTTAATAAGCTCGGCAAGATTGAACTGTTCAAACTCTTCTGATTGCAAGGTTTGTTCAAGTCGCGATGCTTCACTCATTCGGGTTAAAATATTATCGAGTCGTTGTATGCCGGTAAGGGCGCGTTTAAGATACGTTGCTCTGCTGGCGGTATCGCTGTTCTGCATATTTTCTATTGATGAGCGCACCACGGTAATAGGTGTACGCAGTTCATGGGCAAGCTTGCTTGCCATACTTTCCAGGTAACGGTTATATTGACTTAAACGGTTTAGCATATCGGATGTGCTGCGAGCTAAATCACCAATTTCGTCCTGACTATTTGTGGTGCTGATTTGGCCACTAACCTTTCCATCACTGGATATGGCGTTGTCTGCTTCATCTCTAAGTTTTCGAATGCGCGAGGATAAACGTATCGCAATACTGATGAGAACAATAAAAGCAATTGCAAAGGTTAAAATACTTAAATTAATAAGTATTTCCATTGCCTGGTTTTGCAGTAATAAAATATTATTGCTGGTTTCTTCAATGGCAACAGCCCCCACTACCTGACCAAAAGAATAAATAGGATGGGTTGCGGTAAGAATTGAAACACGATTGTTGGGGCTGCTGCGCCACGCGGTTGTTGCCTGACCTTTGAGTGCGGTAATGACTTCCGCTGTATTAAGCTGAGAGGTTGTCGAAAGATCATCAAAAAATTGACTGGATGGTTGTTTGAGAAATTGTTTATAAATAAGGTGCATTAAGCCTGACAAAAAGGTTCGTTCTGTTTTAGGTGCTTGTTGCATCGCTGTAGAATAATCGGGCTGATTATTTAATAGCTGGTCACTTAAAGCAACAACCTGAAAAGCGTTGTTAACAACCCATATTCTTGAGTTGGGTTGTTTTATATGAGCGAGAAGTTTTTCAACCTGAGGTGAGGGCACTACAATGGTTCCAAGTTGAGACAGCGTATCAATACGGGACGTTGCGATAATGCTTTTAATTTTACGTGTATTTTTGTCATCAACATCGGCAAGTGCAAATGAAAGCTTGCTACCAATAAGATAGGTTGGTATGCGGATCTCAATAGTGTAGCCATTACGAGTTTTTTGCCAGCTACCTTTAATGCGTATTTCAGGTGAATTGGTATTATCCGGGAACACTTTATAAGCTGTTACCCAGCCGAATTTTTTTGGTGTTAGCAGATATCGCCAATACTGGCCGTCACGGTTTTGTAGGGCAATAATTAGGTGGTCTGAACGATCAAGGCGTAAGCCATTTTGCTTGCGGAAGACGGTATGGTCGTCTTTTACCTGTAAGAGAACATAGAGTGAATGTTTTTTGCTTCCCAACTGCATTGTAAAACTGAGGTCAGCTTTGGTGTTTTTTAGTAAATCATTTTCCAGGTTATAAGTAGAAATATTTCGCTTACTGCTACGCCAGTCATCAGTACGCCCATCGAGTTTAATCTTTGATTTTATTGGCCGCACATATAAGTGTTGAGTCGATGTAATGGGTTTAGTCGTTATTTGAGGTGCACGGTTTTGGTTGTTAAATAATTCAGGCCGTTCATGCAATGATGCTGCAACCAGTTTAACTTTAGCGAGTAAATCACTTTCCATATTCTGTTGTAAGTAAGATTGCATTTCCTGAATATACTGGTAACCAATCCATGGAATAATTAACAGCGAGGTGGATGCGAGTAATAACTTATTTTGTATCGTAAATTTCACTGTTGTTCCGCTAACTTTCTGGCATATGCATTAAAGGAATAAAAGCAGTAAACGGTTTGTAAAAACATGAGAGTAATGTTCTTGTGTCATTATTAATCATCTTGATTGTTCCAGCGATAACCCATGCCATAAACAGTATCAATACAATTAAAATCTTTATCGATACGTTGAAATTTTTTGCGGATACGCTTTATATGAGAAGTAATGGTCGCATCATCCACCACAATATTTGCATCAGCCATTAATTGTTCTCGATTTTTAACGTGGCCGGGTCGATAGGCGAGAGTGTAGACCATCCAGAATTCTGTCAGTGTAAGATCAACATAATTATTATTCCATTGCATTGCATATCGATTGGTATCAATGTTTAGTTGCTTGCGTTGAATAATGCTATTGTCATTTTCGGTCTGATTGTCAGCCGTAAAGGCATCGATCCGTCGAAACAAGGCGCTGATCCGTGCGCATAAATTAACAAGGCTAATGTCTTTTGTTAAATAGTCATCAGCGCCCAGGCGTAAACCGGAAATAGTATCGAGGTCGCTATCGCGTGCAGTGAGAAAAATAATTGGCAGTGTCGGCGATTCACTGCGCAGAAAACGACAGACTTCAAAGCCACCATCAATATCATCCTGCAGACCAATATCGAGTAAGGCCAGATCCGGTAGCTGTTGACGAAAAGCGTCAAAAGCTTCACTGCGAGAAGCATAGGTATTGACTAGATAGCCTTGCTTAAGCAGGGCATCTGAATAATTGTCACGTAAGATAGCTTCATCTTCAACAATGGCAATGGTTTTAGGCATGTACGTGGTTCCGTTGTTTTTGTAGCTAATTTAGCATAGTTAGCCCTGAATTTTACGCTGCAATTCAGATTGCCATAATTGATCATTTTTAATCCTCTAAGGGCCTTTTTTGAGACCGACTTAAGCCATAAGTTCCTGTTTTAATGTTTTTACGGTTTAAGTTTTAAAAATATAAATTACAGGAGCCAGAAAATGATTGAATATGAATTGTCAGTAAATATTAAAGCCGAGAATAAAGAAGCGATTGAAACTTTATTGATTACGGTTGAGTCGATAAGCACGAAAAAGGTCGATACCAGTAAAGAGCATATTGGTAAAGGTAATATAGGCAACGTAAAAATTGGCGCAGTTGAGTTACTATGTATTAGCGGATTAAGTTGTGCTAATAAAGCACGTAAAGGGTTTGTTCACGAATATGAGCAAGATCCATGGCTTTCACCTTTATCGATTGAAAAAGAGCTGTGAATCATTTCAATCGGCTTTATTTTAAAGAAAATATGTACTTTACTTAAAGATGCGGCTTAAAGATTAAGGAGAGTGCAAATGTCTAAAATAGGTAAATTATTAGAATCCAAGGGTACCGAGCTCTGGTCAATTTCAGCAGAGAAGTCTGTGTTTGAAGCAATTTCAATAATGGATGAAAAAGGTATCGGCGCGCTTACGGTGTTAAGCAATGGCAAATTAATTGGAATTGTTTCTGAACGTGATTGCGCGCGAAAAGTAGTATTAAAAAAATTGTCCGTGGATGAAACAAAAGTAGAAGTGATTATGACTAAAGACGTTTTGTACGCTAAACCAACACAAACAGTCAATGAATGTTTGGCCGTTATGACGCAGCGAAAAATAAGACACTTACCTGTATTAGATAACGGCCAGTTGCTTGGTATGATTTCACTTGGTGACCTGGCCAAAGAAGTGATTGCCGAACAGCAATTTAAAATTGATAACCTTGAGCATACTATATCGTGGGGTGAAAGTTATTAACGATTAGCTGAAATAGTAGCAAAAGCAATAATTTATTCGCTTCTCCTAATTTCTACTTGGCTTATAGTAGCAAATACCTGCCTGGTTCTGGCTAAGATTTAACGCTATTGTGTGATATGCTGTGGAAAATATCGCTTTATAGAGTTAAGAATAAATGAAAAAATCCTCCCTCCTCTTTGTTGTTTTAGTCATGTTTAGCATTAATGTTATGGCAAAGAAAACTAACGATGTTATTAAGTTAGTTAAAGTGACCGAAAATATATATGCCATTGTTGGTTCACTTGGCAATCGCTCAAAACAAAACCTTGGTAATAATGCAACATTTGGCTTTGTGGTTACAAAGGCCGGTGTTGTGTTGATTGACCCAGGCGCAACTTATGAAGGCGCCGAAAAAATTTACAAACTCATTCAAACGGTCACAACAAAACCGATAAAATTTGTAATTAATTCAGGCGGACAGGACCACCGTTGGTTAGGCAATGATTATTTTAAGAAAAAAGGTGCGACCATTATTGCTAGTAAAGAAGCAGTTGTAGATCAAAAGCATCGTGTACAAGAACAATTTTTACGGTTAGGAAATTTAATCGGTGCAAAAGCCATTAAACGAACTAATCCAGTATATGCGGATAAAATATTTGAATCAAAATATGAATTTAAACTGGGCGGAATAAATTTTAATGTTATACACGCGGGTCCGGCACATACGCCAGGCGATAGTTTTATCTGGTTAGCGGATCAAAAAGTTGTCTTTAGTGGCGATATTGTTTATACGCAACGCATGCTCAGTATATCGGACCATTCCAATAGTAAATCCTGGTTAGCTGCTTTTAATGCAATTGCGGTATTAAAGCCTCGCTATGTTATTCCTGGTCACGGCACACCAACTACCTTAGATAAAGCAAAAAAAGACAGCTATGACTATATTGCGTATTTAAGAAAGCTGATTACAGAATTTATTGAAGTTGGTGGAGGCATAGAAAATATCGGCAAACTCGACCAGCAACAATTTAGCTATTTAAAGAATTATAAAAATTTAAAAGGTCGTAATGCCCAACAAGTTTTTCAAGAGATTGAATTTGAATAGATGCAAATTGAAAATTACCAGCAAAAAAAATCAAATGAAGAAAAACTTCATCAACCTAGCCAACAAGAGAATGATGCCCGACTCGCTGGCCAACATGATGATATTCGAAACGCATCAAAGACTGAAATATTAGAACCATTTGCAAAAGCATATCTTGGCTTGTTTTTAGAGATCGACAGCAGCTTTCCCCCTCAACAACGTGTTCGCTTTATTGCCAGTAAACAATTATGTAGTGCAATCATGCAAGGCCTTGCTATTGCCATTTATAATGTTAACAATCTACCGAGTATTACCGCTATCGGTCAGGCAATGGTAGTCGAAGAACGAATCGAGCTTGGTTATGTGCTCTTAGCGAGTACGGCTTTATGCTTAAGAAATAACGTAAATATGGAACAGGCATTTAAACAAATCAGGCCAGATGTTTTAAGTGCCGCCCTCTGTTTTCATTTTACGAACAGCAGTGTTTTTCGGGATAAATGGTTAAGTGCTCTTATTAAATATCAACCGCAGCTAGTGACCAATTGATGATTTTGGCGCACTAGCGGCCAACCCGCAAAAAACCCTGCGTTTATTTTATGCGTTGTCTAATCGCGATGAATCGATTACGACGGAGTTAAAGTGGTTAAGAACAGCACGGGTAATGAAAATTGTCAGCCCCATTCTGGATGAAATTGAGTTATTAAATCAAAAAAAATTCGAAACCAGCTCTTTCCAATATTCGCTGTATTTATTACGAATATTCTTAACAGTGGAAAACTCAAAGAAAAAAGAAGTCGTTTCAAAAATAAACTTTAAAAACAGTCGCTTAGAATTTGTCTGGATTGTAAATTGTATATCTTTAATTGCCCTGTTATGGCGTCGAGCTTGTTGAACGTTGCTTTAATATATAGGTCTTTTAATAGCTGAAATGGGTTAAGCTGTGATGCTATTGTGATAAAAAAACGTTAATTTAAAGGCTATGGAAAATAGTATGCAGCAAACTAAAATACGTATATTAGTTGTAGAAGACAATCGCGATTTAGCACACATTGTGGCGATGCATCTCGAAGATTTAAATATGCGTGTTGATAAAAGTTATAACGGCACGGATGGCTACCAACTGGCCTGTAAAAATCGATATGATTTAATTTTACTGGACATAATGATGCCTGGAAAAAGTGGTGTCGATGTTTGTCGGGCGCTAAGGAATAAGAAAATACACACGCCTATTATAATGCTAACCGCAAAAACGTCTGAAGCCGACCGCGTGCTAGGTCTGGAAGTTGGAGCCGATGATTATTTAACTAAGCCATTTAGTATTCGTGAATTAGTCGCAAGAGTAAAAGCCGTTGTTAGGCGTAACGAAGTTTATAAGCAGCCCGCATTAACAGCAGAAGTTCTTCAGGAAGAAAAAATAGTTCGTGGTGATTTGGATATTAATATCGAAAAACGGCAGGTTTTGATGGAAGGTAAAATAATTGACTTAACCGCAACAGAATTTGACCTACTAGTTTTTTTTATTAAACAACCTGGCCTGGTATTCAGCCGTAGTCAGTTACTCGATAAAGTATGGGGCTATGGCCATGAAGGTTATGAACATACGGTTAACTCCCATATAAATCGACTTCGAGCAAAAATTGAAAAAGATGCCGCTAACCCTCGCTATATTTTAACAGTTTGGGGGGTGGGCTATAAGTTTACCGAGCAAGCCGATGATAGCAAGCCAGGGGCTGATACAACACTTTCCGCAGTTAATTAATTTCGTAAGATAACCTATGTTTAAAACACTCTATAGTAAACTGGTTGTTGCGCTTCTTGTTATCGTTTTTATTCTGGCAGGAATAGGGTTTTTCTATCTACGTTATAGCAGCGATATGTATCAGCAGGAAGCTGAACAAAAATTAAATAAAACACTCGCAAAAAATATTGTTGCGGAAGAAAGCCTGTTAAAGAATCAAATAGTCAACAAAAATGCACTTGAACATTTGTTTCATATGCTAATGGTTATTAACCCCTATATTGAAGTTTATTTGCTTAATACCAAAGGGGAAATTTTAAGTTATTACGCAGCCGACGATAAGATAAAGAAAAAAAATATTGCTTTAGCCCCAATAAAGAAATTCCTCTCGAGTACTGCAGCTTTCCCGATTATGGCAGATGACCCGCGCCATCTTAGTCGTCAAAAAGTCTTTTCAGCTGCACGGATACCAGAAAAAGGTAAGCTAGAAGGTTACTTGTATATTGTTTTAGCAGGTGAAAATTATCAAACAATACATGAGCAAATTAAAGACAGTCATATTTTAAGCAACAGCATTAAAAGCCTTGTTTTAATGTTTGCATTTGTTTTAATTGTTGGCCTTGGCATATTCTCTATTTTGACTCGACGGCTTAAAAAATTATGCCGAATTATTGGCAACTATGCAGCCATTGGCATGCCGGGTAATAATGAAAACAATCGGCATAATACAAAATCTGGCTCTACTTTAGCGGTACGTTACCCAACAGTAGGGGCAAAAGGTGACGAAGTCGAGCAGCTTGGTATGCAGTTTAATATTATGGCTGACAAACTTGATGAGCAGATCCAGAAGCTTAAAAATAATGACAATCAACGACGTGAATTAATTGCAAATGTTTCACATGATTTAAGAACGCCATTGGCTACATTGCAAAGCTATATAGAAACACTGGGCATGAAAAATTCAGCCAGTGAAGCAGAACGTAAAAAATATCTGGATGTGGCCTTTGCTCAAAGTAAACGTTTAAGTACTCTAGTTGACGAGCTGTTCGAACTTGCCAAGCTGGATTCATGTGAGTCTATCGTTTATGCCGAAGCTTTTTCCTTAGGCGAACTTATGTATGACGTGGGGCAGAAATTTCAGCTTAGAGCAGAAGAGAAAAATATTAAACTTAATGTACGCTGTGACAATACCAGCACCTGGGTACACGCCGATATAGGAATGATGCAGCGAGTATTGGAAAATTTAATCGAGAACGCTTTACGTCATACACAAGCAGGGGGGGAAATTACACTTGGTTTTACATCGGAAGGGGAGCAGGTACTCATTCAGGTGGCCGATAATGGTGATGGTATTCCAGAAAATGAACTAAAGCATATTTTCGACCGCTTCTATCGAGTCGATAAAAGTCGTACTAATCAGCATGCAGCTGATACTAACGAGGATAAGGTAGTGAGCATTACAAAGTTAACCGGGCAGAGCTCAGGCCTGGGGCTTGCGATAACAAAAAGAATTATCGAATTACATGGTTCAAAAATCAAGGTGCAAAGTATTGTTAATAAAGGCACTGTTTTTTCTTTTCCTATGCGAGTGTACGCGGCCTAAATTAGCGGTTTTTTACAATGTTGTGATATGCTGCTGCTTTATACTGAATAAGGGATGACCGGTATGCCAAACCATGAAAAAATAAATTACGTCGAGTTTCCGGCAAAAGATTTAAGCCTCGCAAAAAAATTCTTTTCAAGCGTTTTTAACTGGACGTTTACCGACTACGGTACGGAATATACAGCCTTCTCAGATTCCGGTCTTAATGGTGGATTTTTTAAATCCGATTTAGCATCATCAACAAAAAATGGCAGTGCATTGGTTGTGCTATACAGTGCAAACCTGGAACAAACACAGAAGAAAATTGAAGATGCGAAGGGTTGTATTATTAAAGATATATTTTCCTTCCCCGGTGGTCGTCGATTTCACTTTCTAGACCCAAATGATAATGAATATGCTGTTTGGTCGGATTAGTCGCTGTTGTCTCGTTAACTTGAATCGAATATTATTAAAATGTAAGTGGTGTCTATATTTAGGCTAATACTAATACCACCGGATATGGGGTTGGTGTGTCTGACTAACGGACCGTCTGCCGCAAGGACGCGGCAGTCGAGCGGCTACGGACGGCGAATAGCGAGTCCGTTAGTCAGACACACCAACCCCATATCCTAGCCTTGTTCATGATTCAAAAAATAGTGATGTGTAATAATTTATAAGTAGGAAGGTTAACTTATGGCGACACAATACAGTGAAATATCCGATAAGCTTAAAACGTTTATCGAAAATCAAAAAATATATTTTGTTGCTACCGCAACGGATGGCAGCCGAATAAATTTATCGCCTAAAGGGATGGATTCATTAAAAGTCTTATCAGCTAACAGAGTGATTTGGCTTAATGTTACCGGCAGTGGTAACGAAACAGCGGCGCATGTGCAAAGTAACCCAAGAATGACAATTATGTTTACCGCCTTTGACGGCAATCCGATGATTTTAAGACTATATGGTAGTGCCAAGATTGTTCATCCCAGAGATACACAATGGGATAGCTTGTACTCGGAATTTAATCCCTTACCCGGTGCACGACAAATTTTTGATGTGGTTGTTGATTTAGTGCAAACGTCCTGCGGCATGGCGGTACCCAATTACGACTACGTTTCTGAACGTAGTTTTTTAAATGAGTGGGCGAACGTAAAAGGCGAACAGGGCATTAAAAAATACTGGTCTGATAGAAATCAAAAAAGTATTGATGGGCTTGATACGTATATTATTAAATAAGCTGAACTTGGCATAAGCAAAAAAAGTTCATATAGCCTCGTTGCTAGGATAGGCAATCAGGATCCAGTCAATAAAGACCGTCTGTCGCAGGGGGCGCGGCAGTCGAGCGGCCAGGGATGGCATCTTTTACGTTTCTTTATTGACTGATCCTGGTTGTGTAGCCGGGTTAACCGGATTTATTTCTTTATTTCGAGTTTAGGTTTAACAACCTGATAAGCTACTTAGCTGGCCGCGAAGCGCGTTTACGCTCGTTTTCCAGTAATAACTTTTTACGAATTCGAATGGACTCCGGCGTGACTTCAACCAGCTCATCGTCATCAATAAATTCCAGCGCCTGTTCCAGGCTCATTAAGATGGGTGGAGATAAAATCAGATTTTCATCTGTCCCTGCAGCACGAATATTATTAAGCTGTTTTGCTTTGGTCGGGTTTACCACTAAATCATTATCACGCGAATGAATACCGATAATCATACCTTCATAAACTTCTTCGGCATGACGCATAAATAAGCGGCCACGTTCCTGCAAGTTAAACAGTGAATAAGCCAGTGCCTTGCCTTGTGCATTTGAAACCAATACACCATTTAAACGCTGGCCAATCGTGCCAGGTTTAGCTTCATCGTATTTATCAAAAACACTGTAGATTAAACCACTGCCCTGGGTGGCGGTTAAAAATTCTGTTCTAAAACCAATTAGGCCACGTGCTGGTATGTTGTAGTCAACACGTACTCGGCCTTGACCGTCAGGTATCATATTGGTTAGTTCGCCACCACGTTCACCGAGTTTCTCCATTATGGTGCCTTGATGTTCTTCCTGTACATCAACCGTTAGTTGCTCGTAAGGCTCCAGGCGCTTGCCGTCAACTTCTTTAAAGATAACTTCCGGGCGCGATACGCCAAGTTCAAAACCTTCACGGCGCATGGTTTCAATTAAAATAGAAAGGTGTAATTCTCCCCGACCGGATACACGGAATTTATCAGGGTCTTCTAGTTGCTCAACTCGTAGCGCTACATTGGCAATCAGTTCGCGGTCTAAACGCTCTTTAATCTGGCGTGAAGTAACAAACTTGCCTTCTTTACCGGCAAACGGCGATTTGTTTACCTGGAAGGTCATGCTTACCGTGGGTTCATCAATTGACAGTGGTGGCAAGGCTTCCACTTTGTTGGGGTCACATAACGTATCCGAAATATTTAAGCCATCAATACCGGTAAAAGCAATAATATCACCAGCAGACGCCTCTGGTATCTCAGTTCGCTGCACCCCCATCAAGCGTAAAACCTGCTGAATGCGAGCATTGCGTGTTTTGCCTTCGGTATCTATCAGGGTGATGGCGGTATTGGTTTTAACCGAGCCGCGAGTAATACGCGCAATACCGATAACGCCGGTGTAAGTATTGTAATCAAGCGAGCTAACCTGTAATTGCAGCGGACCTTCCGGGTCAACATTGGGGGCTTTTACATGCTCAACAATGGTTTCGAACAGGGTAGTCATATCGCCATCGCGTACCGATGCGTCCAGTCCGGAATAGCCGGCCAGCCCTGACGCGTACACAACTGGAAAATCGAGTTGCTCATCCGTCGCGCCGAGGCGATCAAAGAGTTCAAATGTCTGATCAAGTGCCCATTCTGGTCGGGCGCCGTCACGGTCAATTTTATTCACCACCACAATCGGCCGCAGGCCACGGGCAAGTGCTTTTTGGGTCACAAAGCGGGTTTGGGGCATTGGGCCTTCGACTGCGTCAACCAATAATAAGACCGAGTCCACCATCGATAATACCCGTTCCACTTCGCCACCGAAATCGGCATGGCCCGGGGTGTCGACGATGTTAATACGGTGTTCTCTCCATAAAACGGCTGTGTTTTTCGACAAAATGGTAATACCGCGCTCTTTTTCAAGCTCATTGGAGTCCATAATGCGTTCTTGTGCTTCGCCACGTGTTTCGAGCGTATGTGTTTGCTCCAATAATTTGTCGACCAAGGTAGTTTTACCGTGATCAACGTGGGCAATAATGGCGATATTTCTTAAATTTTGCAGTGAATCCACAAGCTGCTCCGCATATGTTAAATAATGGTGAAAGGTGAACCTGAAATAAGGTCGCGCATTATACCTTACTTTAATAAAGATTAAGGTTTTAATTGTTATTGGCCGTTAAAGTGGGTCTGTAAAGTCTACTTTAAGGGATGAAAAATGGGTGATTTAAGTCCAAACCAGGAAAATCTGCCGATGGAGATGAATTGGAGCCATATTAAGGAAACCGTAATGATGCTTAATTTGTCGGTTGCACGTTTAGAGCATGCGATGAACGATGGCGAAGACTCGGTCGAAACTTTGGCCGACTCCTTTACCTCGCTAGCAGCAAGTATTTCAACCATGGGAACGGCGGCCAGCGACTTGCCCGACAGCCCGATAAAGGACACTATTTTACGCAATTGGAATGCCGTATCCGACAAAGTGCATGCATCCATTATAGCCTTTCAGTTTTATGACAAGCTCAGCCAACGCTTAGTACACATTTCAAAAAGCCTGTCAGAAATGACCGCCTTAGTTGAAAATGACACACGTATAAATGACCCATACGAATGGAAAGGGCTACAGGAAATGATTAAATCAAAGTATACCCTCGATTCAGATTTATCGATGTTTGATGCGATTCTTGCCGGGAAATCGGTAGAAGAAATCCTTAAAGAAGCTCGTGAGAGCTATAAAGATGATAATGATATTGAATTATTTTAATTCTTTAGCAAAGCTTCACCTATACTTATCAAAAGATGATTCAAAGACAGTTTTAAAACTGTGAACGAAAGACTTTACCTCGTGTCTTAAAGTCCCTATGATTCGCAGCTTTTATACCTTTATATATGGGCAGTTCCTTGCAGCAAATAACATTAAACAATCGCTTATTCACTCAGTCGTTATCACAACGTGCTTTTAAAATGCTACGGCTTGCCAGTTTGCTCAGCATTTTTAGTTTACTTGTATTGCAAGGTAGTTGCACTACGGTTATTTCGCTTGCGACTAGCAAAATGTCGAAAAATTTATCGGACGCCATTCTTAATTCTAACGACCCACAAACGGTTGCGGACGGCGCTCCAGCTTATCTGCTATTTTTGTCGAGTTTTGTTCACAGCGATACAGACGATGAAGATTTACTGCAGTCAGCTGCCAACTTACACGGGGCCTATGCTGGTGTCTTTGTAAAAGACAAAGCACGCGCAGCCAAAATGGCAGATAAGGCGCTACACTATGCTTTAAGGTCGGTTTGTGCGAATGACAGTGATTTTTGTAATCTGCGCAAAACCCCCTTTGCTGAATTTAAGACATCGCTTAACGATCTAGACGAGGATGATGTACTCTACTGGTATACCCTAGGTACAACCTGGGCTGGTTGGATCCAGAAGAATAGCCAGGACTGGAATGCGGTAGCTGAATTGGCCAGGGTTAAAATTATTTTTGCCCGACTACTGGAGCTAGAGCCAAATTATAAACAAGGTGGCGTGCATTTATATATGGCGGTGTTATCGACCTTGCTACCACCGGCACTGGGCGGTAAACCGGAAATCGGAAAAAAACATTTTGAAGCAGCGATTCGTTTATCCAACGATAAAAATTTAATGGCCAAAGTACTTTATGCTGAGAAGTATGCAAAATTACTTTTTAATAAAAAATTACATGATCAGCTCTTGAACGAGGTTGTTAAAGCCGACCCGATTGCACAAGGCCTGACATTAATGAACACCCTTGCTCAAGCACGAGCAAAAGAATTGCTTGCCCAAAGCGACGATTATTTTTAAGAATAACATTACCATGGAAGTCAATATGAATTCGATTACTAAACTACTTTTAATTTTATCCATTAGTTTAGCTGCTAATAGCACTTATGCTGTTACCTTTAAAATGGCAACCCTATCACCAGAAGGCTCGGTATGGATGAGTAAACTGCGTGAAGGCGCGGCAGAAATAAAAAAGCGCACCGACGGTCGAGTAAAGTTTAAATTTTACCCTGGTGGTGTGATGGGGGACAGTAATGCAGTTTTACGCAAAATAAGAATTGGTCAACTGCAAGGCGGTGCCTTAACCGGTGGTGTAATGACCCGTTATTATAAAGACAACCAGATTTACAGCCTGGTAATGAAATACAAGTCACCAAAAGAAATAAAATATGTTCGATCTAAATTAGATGCCACAATTCAAAAGGGTTTAAAGAAGGGCGGCTTTACTACCTTTGGTTTTGCCGAAGCAGGTTTTGCCTATGTGATGTCATCAAAGAACCCAATCGATAGTGTCGCCACATTACGCAAACAAAAAGCCTGGATTCCAGCGAACGATGAAGTCGCTTTGGAAGCTGTTAGCGCTTTTGGTGTTAGCCCCATTCCGCTACCGTTAGGTGATGTATTAGCGGGCTTACAAACAGGTTTAATCAATACTATTGCAGCATCACCGATTGGCGCACTTGCGTTGCAATGGTATACGCAAATTAAATATGTAATGGCGGTGCCGGTGCTTTATTCTTATGGGGTATTGGCTATTAGTAATAGAGCGTTTAAAAAAGCAAAGCCAAAAGATCGGTCTATTATAACGAAAGTCATGACGCATATTTTTAAAGATCTTGATAAGATTAATAAAAATGATAATCAAGCTGCATTAGTGGCTTTAAAAAACCAGGGCGTTAAATTTATCACGCCTAATGCCGAACAACTTAAGGAATGGCTGGCTTATGCAAAAAAATCTCAGCAACTTATGTTGGAGACAGGTAAAATCAGTAAAGAAATTGTTGCCCGGGCAGATAAGTTGTTACAACAAATGCCCTAATAAATAGAAAAAATAAAATAGAGTGTGTGTGTTAAAAAAATTAAATTCACTGAGAACAGCATTACTTAAAATAGAAGATTTCATATTAATTGGAATGTTGCTAGCTGCAATTTTAATGGCTGTTCTGCAAATATTTTTACGTAATTTTTTTGATTCAGGCGTCGTTTGGGGCGATGTTTTTTTGCGTATTATCGTTCTATGGATAGGTATGTTCGGTGCAATGTATGCTAGTCGTAATAACGAGCATATCAATATTGAGTTGGGCGTAAAATATTTATCAGCTAAGGCTCGGCCTTACGTACAAGCCGTTGTTTTTATTTTTACCGCGATTATTTGCGGCATCGTCGCCTGGTACAGTCTGGAGTTTGTACTGTTTGAATATGAAGATGGTGCAATGGCTTTTGCAAAAGTACCTGTCTGGTTAACCGAAGCGATTATCCCGGTTGCATTTGCCAGTATTGCTATTCGTTATATTATATCTACGGTATTGCTTTTTACGCATCACCCCATCACCACTGCTGACGATGTTAAGGCGGAATTAAAGTGACCATTGCATTAATTGCATTGGCGCTTATTTTACTCGCTGTATACGGTGCACCGTTATTTTCTATTATTTTAGCGGTTGCCATGCTTGGTTTTTATTCAAGCGAAATAGACTTGCAAGTAATCGCCATAGAGTTATATCGAATAACCAATACGCCTTTATTGCTCGCCTTACCACTCTTTACTTTTGCAGGCTACTTACTCAGCGAAGCCGACACATCGAAGCGGCTGGTAAAATTATCTTCCGCATTATTTGGCTGGGTACCTAATAACTTATCGTTTGTTACCTTAACAGCCTGTGCACTATTTACCGCCTTTACCGGTGCAACTGGCGTCACCATTGTTGCATTGGGGGCGTTGTTACTACCGGCACTTAAGCAAGCTGGTTATCCAAAAAAATTCAGTATGGGTCTGGTGACCACCTCGGGTAGTTTAGGTTTGCTCTTGCCGCCTTCCTTGCCGTTGATTTTATATGTTGTTATTGTGCAGCAGCTTAATTTAGAACAAACCGTTACCATGGAGCAGCTATTTCTTGCAGGTTTGTTTCCTACCGTACTGATGATTTCAATGCTGGTCATGTGGAGCTTATGGGTAACGCGGCACAATCCCATTCCGCGCAGCGCCTTTAATAAAAAAGAATTAAAAGAAGCTTTAAACGAAGCAAAGTGGGAAATACCGCTACCCTTTTTTGTGCTTGGCGGTATCTATTCCGGTTTCTTTGCTGTATCTGAAGCGGCAGCGGTTACCGCGTTATATGTCATTATTGTTGAAGTTTTTATATATAAAGAAATATCATTAAAACAACTACCCAAAGTAATGCATGCCTCAATGATAATGGTTGGCGGCATCTTAATGATTTTAGGTGTGGCGTTAGCTTTAACAAACTATTTAATCGACGCCGAAGTACCGATTAAATTATTTGAATGGATACAGCAAAATATTGAAAGTAAATATACCTTTCTTATTTTATTAAACCTTTTCTTATTGGTACTCGGTGCGATTCTGGATATATTTTCTGCCTTAGTCATTATGATTCCATTAATTGTACCGGTTGCAATGGGTTTTGGAATTCACCCGGTTCACCTGGGTATTATCTTCTTAGCCAATATGCAGGTTGGTTTTTTCACTCCACCTGTCGGCATGAATTTATTTATAGCAAGCTACCGTTTTAAAAAACCGATAGCAGAAATTTATCAAGCAACCATTCCATTTATGCTTATTTTATTAATTGCAGTTTTAATTATTACTTACTGGCCGGGTTTAAGTTTGTTCTTTATTGAATAAAAAGGAATTGCTCATGTATACAGGTGGTTGTTATTGTGGAGCAGTAAAGTTTGAAATAAGTTCAGCTATTAAAAACATCGTTTACTGTCATTGTTCCCAATGTCGAAAATTACAGGGCAGCGCATTTGCCAGTAATGGTGTGGTTGATACTGAACATTTTAAATTGGTCTCAGGTAAAAAAGATTTAACCGCGCATAAATTATCTGAAACGCAAACCCGCTATTTCTGTAAACATTGTGGCTCGCCAATAAAAAGTAAAAATACCAAAGTGCCCAATAAAATACGTGTGCGTTTAGGAACCATCGACACTGATATAAAAGAAAAACCCCAGGCTCATATTTTTGTCGCCTCTAAAGCCAATTGGGATGATATTTATGATGGTATACCGCAGTTTGATGAGTATGAACAAAGTCGACTTTTGGAAACAGAATAAAATAGAAAAGGGCTGGTAACAAATCTAGAAAATTCGTATTTGTCACCACCATCTCTATCTATATCTATATACGATAGAGGCTTTCATTCAATATATCTTTCTTGAGCTTCCAGGCCTTACACTTGTATGCAGGGATTTTGGAATAACATTTCAGCTGAGTGAAAGAAACAATGATGATACCCATTTGCATGCCGTACTATTGTTTCATGAGAATGGGTCTAACACTGGAAACATTTTTTTCAATGTTTTGTCGTAATGAGCAAAATATAAATTTAGAGGGATGATTTGGTAGTTTCTAAATTTAAAGTCTACAACATCAAAAAATCTTTAATTTCATCTTTTTTTGCAATAGTGTCCTCAAAGCCTAAATCAATTAAGTCTCTGCAATAACTTTTTTCAAATAATAGGTAACTCATTAAGCTAGAGCCCTCAGTGCGCATGGCGCCAATACCGCGAAGCAAAAGTCGAATAGACGCGGGCATGTCCTTTGCATAGGGTGCAGCAAGTTTACCGATATCTTCAGTGGGTGAAATAAGTAAAGTATCGACTTTGCGCAGGGGTATATCATTTTCAATAATGGTTTGATCTGGAATCTTGCTAACGGTGTTATTGATTCGGGTTAAGCGCTCCAGGTCGGCCTCAAGGCTATCAAGAAAAATACTGTTCAAAACATGCGATGCAATTTCGGCAAAGCTAGGTGACATATTTTGCGAAATTCTTAGCGGTGTTTCTTCTTCTTCCTTGCGGTTGCCTATAATCATCAGTCGGTCTGCACCAAGGTGCAGTGATGCGCTGAGTGGCGCAATTAGACGAATCGAGCCATCACCGAAGTATTCACGGTTTATTTTTTCAGCTTTAAATATAAATGGTATGGCAGACGAAGCCATTAGGTGACCGACATTGATTTTTTCGCGGCAGCCCTGGCGTCGGGAACGCTTCCAGCTTTGTATGCTTGGCTCGCCCTGAAAAAAAGTAATATTTTGCCCAGAATTATAGCCAGATGCTGTCACACTGACAGCGTGTAAATGACCGTTATCAATATTACGTTGGATACCTTTGGTATGTAAGTAGTTACTAAGTAGCTCGGTTAACGGTTGTCGGTCTAACAAGTACATGGGTTTGTTTTTGGCAAAACTTGCCAGCATCATACCCACGAGCCAGTGCGCGCCTGTTTTTAGAATACCGCTTGTTGAGGTGCGAAATATCTGGTCGCAATGAAAATTGCCCCAAATGGTGAGTAAACGAAAAACAGCCTTCTGGTAATTATGTGCCGCACCCGCCAGAGCAGCAGCGTTGATTGCACCTGCTGAAATGCCAGAAATTATCTTGAAAGGGCTAGGCTCACCCTTTTTTACTAATTCAGCCACCCCTTTTAACACGCCGACCTGGTAAGCCGCGCGTGCACCACCGCCCATCATGACCAGGCCTACTTTAGGTTGGCTAGATGGTGGCTTGCTTATGTTGTGAACGGGTTCAATGGGCATATTAGTAGTTGCGACCGCGATTAAACTAACTTTAGTCTAATATTAAATTAATAGCAGAAGAATGCTGGTTGAGCCTATATTTAATCGCTAAATGGCCGATAACATCAGTAGGATGAACACAGCGACTGATTTAGATCAAATAAAGCCCACCGATCTGCCCGCACCACCCCAGGCTGCGCTGCAAATTATTCGTGCTTGCGCGCGCGAAGAAGTGACCAGCACAGAAATTTCTGAAATTGCTGCAACTAATCCGGCGTTAACAGCCGAGTTATTGCGGGTGGCAAACTCACCGCTTTATGGTATTGCGCGTGAAGTAACATCAATCGGCAATGCGGTCTCAGTTTTAGGCTTACGGGCTATACGAAACCTGGTGTTGTGTATTTCTATTCATGACGCGATAGATAAAGAAGCCATCCCGGATTTTGATGCTGAAGTTTTTTGGGAAGATTCGTTACGCCGAGCCATTATTGCCCGACAACTTGCCGCGTATACAAAACTAGACGTTGATGAATGTTTTACTTCCGGCTTGCTTCAGGATTTTGGTTTATTGATTCTTTTTTATTTACACCCAGAACAGGCAAAAGAATGGCAGACATTACGGCTTCTATTACCGGATACAAGACTGCAAAAAGAACAAGATATTTTTTCAGTGACCCACAGTGAAATTGGCGAAAAATTAATTGAGTTCTGGGAGTTACCTGATTCATTAGGGATTGCGATAGGTGGGCATCATTCTGAAATTAAAAAAGGTTCATTAAGTTCAGTGTTAAAAGCAGCTGATTCGCTAAACAGTATATTTATAACGAGTGACCCATCACATGCTTTAGTGGATGCGACAAATTGCATAAGCAATAGCCTTGATTTAAATGAAGACGATTTAAAAAAAATATGTGAAGAAACTCCGGCACTGGTCATCGAAGCGGCGGAGAGTTTAGGATTAAAAATAGAACAGCAAGTTGACTTTGAAAAAGTGATGCGTGACGCCAATGTTCGCCTGGCAGATGAAAATGCAAGTTATCAGGAACTCACCTGGCAGTTAGAAAAAACATTGCGTGAGCGGGATACCTTAGCCTCCGCTTTACAAAATGAGCTAGAACTTGCCAGAGAAATACAGGCCAGTTTATTGCCTGCGGGTAAAGAAAACATGCCGGTTTACGGTGTGAATATATCAGCAAAGGAATTGTCCGGTGATTTCTTTGATTATTTTGCGCTTGAAGATGGCCGCATAATGTTTAACCTTGGCGATGTATCAGGAAAGGGAATGCATGCCGCATTATTAATGGCAAAAACCAGTAGCCTGTTTCGTTGCCTGGGTAAAAAAATTCACTCACCGGCTGAATTACTAAAAGTAATAAATAACGAAATATGTGAAACAAGTATTCGCGGCATGTTCGTTACGATGGTGGCTGGCGTATACAACCCAGCGAATGGCGAACTTGTTATTGTTAATGCCGGTAACCCACCGCCTGTGCTATTTAATGCCACAGCTAAAGATAAGAAAATACAGTTACTTTCAGCCGATGCACCACCGATTGGTATTATACCGTCAATGGAATATGAGGCCGTGGATATCAATTTAAATAAAGGCCATCTTTATATTTATTCTGATGGTATTACCGAAGGCTATACAGAGGATGATAAAGAATTAGGTATTAACGGTTTTGTATCGCTTATTGCTCGTATCGATAAGCAACCAGCACCGCAGAGGCTTGAATATATTATTGAATATTTATCTCGAAGCAAGAAAGGTCAGCGTGATGATATGACGTTGCTTGTTATTGAATAAGAAGGCCCGAATGTCTTACGAATTAATTTCACAAATTGAATTTGAGGCAGATGCGATAAATCTTAAAGTTATTCGTAATAATTTGCGGCATATATTTTCTGAATATAAAGAGGATGCTAAAACAGCCGACGATATGGTTATCGCTTTAAATGAGGCCTGCATGAATATCATTCAGCATGCCTACTCAGCAAAAACAAGCCAGACTGAGAGTGATGCACTATATAATGCAAAGAAAATTTTAATAATTATCGAAAAAAATGACCAACATTGGCGTTTTGAGCTTATAGATTTTGCGCCAATGGTCGATATAAAAGGTATTCAACCAAGAGATTTAAATGAAGTTAGGCCGGGAGGTTTAGGCGTGGCATTTATTCAGAAAATTATGGATAAAGTGACCTATGAAAATATAGTGCACAAACAACATCAAGGCAATCGATTGATACTCATTAAAAATACAAAAGTAAAAGTTTAAATATTTAGGCAGGAAAATGCTCATGGAATGTAATATTAAACAACAAGGTAACTGCAGTATTATTTCGCTATCAGGTGAAATTGACCTGTATTGTTCGGCCGATGCACGTAAAGCAATCTTAAGTGAGTTAGGGCAATTGAAATCCGTACTGATAGATTTGTCGGCAGTGAAATATATTGATAGCTCAGCAGTTGCCAGTTTAGTAGAAGGATTTCAAATGGCTAAATACTCTGGCCTGAATTTTTCCCTTGTAGCGGTAAGCAATGAAGCACTGCAGGTATTAAAGCTAGCTCGGCTAGACAAGGTTTTTACTTTTTATGATTCGGTTAGTGATGCAATAAAAAATTAACGGATATTGTATGTCTGGAATCACACGTAAGATTGATAACCTTGGATATAAGGTTGTATTGTTTGTAGAAGAATTCGGTTATATCAGCTCTTTGTTTTTTGAAAGTTTCTATTGGCTGTTTTTTGGTAAGAAGAAAAATCAGGCTATACGTTTTAGCGCTATTATTAATGAAGCAAAAAAAATAGGTGTTGATGCAGTTATTATATCGGCTGTTTTGTGTTTTGCCATTGGTATTATGCTGGCGATACAGGGCATTGAAACTTTAAAAACATTTGGTGCACAGTCACAGGTGATTTTAGGCATAGCATTATCTGTCACTAGAGAATTCTCGCCATTAATTATAGGTATTTTAGTTGCCGGGCGTTCGGGCTCATCTATTGCTGCAAGAATTGGAACAATGAGTGAATCGCAAGAAATAGATGCACTACAGGTAATGGGTATTAACCCGGTGCGCTATCTTGCTGCTCCTGTTTTAATTGCAATGCTGCTGATGGTACCGCTGTTGACAATGCTGGGTAATTTTATGGGTTTGTTAGGTGGCGCGGTATACGCCAACATAGATTTAAATATCAGTTACCTTGCTTACGCGGAGCGTAGCTTCGAAATATTAAGTATTAATGATCTGAGTCAGGGCATTATAAAGAGTTTTGTTTTTGCAAATATTATTGCGCTGGTCAGTTTGAGTAATGGTTTTCAGGTAAGTGGCGGTGCTGAAGGTGTTGGCCGGGCAACAACCCGTGCCGTGGTTATGTCGATAAGTTTTATAGTATTAGCCGACATGTTGTTTACTTATTTTTTAAATCGATAGGTGTTGCGCAGAAATAACGCGTCAATAGTATTGAGACAAGCTTTGACTATAAATAACAAATTCGCAATTAAAGTCGAAAATTTAATCAGCCATTATGGTGATCGTGAAATACTAAAAAATATTTCACTCAATGTACCATCAGGTGAAATTTTAGTCATTATGGGCGGCAGTGGCTCAGGTAAAAGTACCTTTTTACGTAGCCTGCTAGGTCTTAAAAAAGCAACATCTGGCAAGGTTTGTTTGTTGGGTAAAGACATTATGCAGCTGAATGAATCTGAAATGTACAATATGCGCAAAAACATGGGTGTATCCTTTCAGGGTGGAGCACTTTTTAATTCGTTAACGGTTGGCGAAAATGTGCGTTTGCCTTTGCATGAGCATACAGAACTGGACGAAGCAACTATTAATATTATGAGCCGTTTAAAACTGGAAGTGGTTAACCTGGCTGGCTTTGAAGATTTAAAACCAGCCGAGCTTTCTGGCGGCATGATAAAACGTGCTGCACTTGCGCGTGCAATTGTAATGGACCCAAAATTATTATTTTTTGACGAACCTTCAGCCGGTCTGGATCCAGTTGCTTCGGCAGAATTAGACGAATTAATTTTAACCCTGCGTGATGCCATGCAAATGACTATTGTGGTTGTTACCCATGAGCTTGAAAGTGCTTATAAAATTGCCGACAGAATTACCGTGCTGGATCAGGGCGAAATATTGATAACGGGAACGGTCAAAGAAGTGAAAAACTCATCTAACAAACGTATTCAGAGTTTACTGCATCGGCAAGCACGGCACGAAGAAATGAATGCTGACGAATACATAAACCGATTAACCCGAGAAGCTTTGCACCATTAAAAATATGAAACGCGACAATATTAATTATCTATATGTTGGTAGCTTTACAATAGTAATGCTGCTGTTATTGTTTGTTGTGTTATTAAAAATAACCGGGCGAGGAAGTCATTCTGATACTTATTACACCGTATACGAAAACGTATCAGGTATTCGTGAAGGTACAACGGTTACCTACGGTGGTTTTCAGGTAGGAAAACTTATTGCTATTGAACCCATTCGTGAAAAGGCTAAAACAAAATATAAGCTGCAGCTAGCGATAAAATCCGGTTGGCCAATTCCGGTTGATTCATTTGTTCGGGTTATTTCACCAGGCTTACTAGCGGAGTCTCAAATTGATATTTCTGAAGGCAAGGCGATAGCATTATTAAAACCTGATGGTGTGTTAGCGAGCCGGGCATCACTGGATATGATGGCTGTACTGAGTTCAATGGGTGGCGAGTTTTCAAATTTAAACAAAGCGGGTTTAATCCCTTTACTTAAAAATATAAATAAACAGGTCGATGGCTTTGGTAATAATCTGCCAGAAATTGTCGGCGATTCAAGAGAATTAATTTCTTCTCTAAATACAATTTCAAAAAAATTAGCGAATTTATTAACAGATGAAAATAGTTCGCGCATGAATAATGCAATTAACAATACCGATACGATTACCTCAAACCTAGTAAGCTTGTCATCTCGGCTGAATAATATAACCGAGCAATTACAGGGGCTGATAACTAACTCAAATAAACTACTTGCTGATAATAGTGACGATATTCACCATTCCATGTTAGACCTTCGTAAAGCACTGAATAGTGTTTCGCAAAATATGGAAACAATTATGTACAACCTGGATGTATCAAGTCGAAACATCAGTGAATTCTCTCATCAAATACGTAGCAACCCAAGTATATTGTTAAACGGTAAGCCGGTTAAGGATGAGGGTAAATAACAGGTGATTAAATATAAACATCTAATTCTGATTTTGATAAGTATTGTCTTGTCAGCCTGTTTTGGCAGCCCAGGCAGCGTGCCCGAAGACCGGTTCTATACTCTAATATTCAATACTTCAGCTATTGTTGTCAAAAAATATAACCGCATCAGTATTAAAAAAGTACGTGCATACGGCGTTTATAACGAACGTACTATGTTGTACGCAAATGCAGACTTACCGTTGCAGGTGAAACGTTATCATTACCATCACTGGGTTATGTCTCCAACCAAACTGATACAACACGGCTTAAAAGATTATTTAACCCAAAGCCGTATAGCAGACGAAGTGTTGGTGCATGAAGTAAGTCAAATTGGTATATTACGAATTAGCGTTGAGTTGCTAGCGCTTGAGCGGATTGTTAATAAAGGTCAGGCAATGGTACATGTGGAACTTGCTTTTAATATACATAAACCGGACGGTCATTTTAAATCATATAATTTTGAGAAAAAAATAAAAACTAAACGTAATACGATACATTCTGCTGCTGAAGCATACGGTGTTGCGCTTACGCATATATTTAGGGATTTTTTAAAAGTGTTAATCGTAGCATAAGTATATTAAGGTATATGACTTTAGCTGGATTTTTAAAATTAACCAAAGAACTTGAAATATCAATAGCTCATGGTATAAAGGGGTTTCCTCCCTCTGCATCTTAATTTGTCTATAATCTTTAAATGGAGTTAAATAATGGTCTTTAGCCAATTAAAGCCAAATATCTTTATAGGTTTGTTCGCGGGTCTATTCTTCTTTTCTATTGCTGCCAGTGCTGCCTCTATTTCGATAACATCTGGTAGAGGTGAACCCTTTGTTAATGCGAGTCAGTCTGGTTTTTATGATTTAATCGTCAAAGAAATGTTTAGCCGTATTGGTTTGCAAGCAAGAACAATACTATTGCCTTCTGAAAGGTCTTTGATTAATGCTAATACCGGTGCAGATGATGGTAATATTGCAAGAATTAAAGGTCTTGAAAGTAAATACACAAATCTAGTTAGAGTGCCGGGTAAAATAATTGATTTTGATTTTGTTGCATTCACTAAAAATAGCCGATTAAAAATAAATAACTGGAAAAGCCTGAAGCCCTATAATGTAACATTTATAAATGGCTGGCGACTTTTTGAAAAGAAGGTTAAATATTATAAGTCTCTAGTGCGAACGAAAGATTCGACACAGTTATTTGCGTTACTTAAAAATAATCGTGTTGATATTGGGTTGTATGATATGTGGAGTGGTCTCTGGTGGGTCAAGAAAAATTCCAGTGACATTCATTATTTAACCCCTCCTATAGTAACTTTTAAATTGTATCTTTACATGCACAAAAAATATAATAAACTTGTTCCTGGTTTATCGGCAGCGCTGGCAACAATGAAAAAGGATGGCACCTATGAGAGTATATTTAATAAAACATTACAAAAATTAACAAAAGAACATTAAAAATATTTTAAATGTAAGTATTATGAAAAGTCATATAGCACGAAAACTTATCCTTTATATTGTTCTGTTTAGCTCAGTCATCACCTTAGTATTAACCGCTCTGCAGTTGTATCTTGAATTTCAGTATGACGTTAATGGTATAAATCAAAAACTTGAGCAGATAAAAGTCAGCTATAAGAAAAGTATTACGCAATCCGCCTGGGTATCTGACAAAAAACAACTTCAAGTTATTCTGGATGGTATCACCAAGCTTTCAGATATTGCGTATGCTGAAGTGAATGTAAGTGATACAAAGAAAATTAAAAGCGGTTCTTTTTCTGATAAAGATGGTATCAATATCACAATGAACCTGAATTATTCTTATAATAAACAGAATATTAACATTGGAACTTTTACAGTCGTTGCCACGCTTAAAGGGATTTATAAACAGCTCATCAACAGGTTAGGTGTTATCTTGCTGTCTAATGCCCTGAAGACATTTCTTGTCGCTATCTTTATCTATTTTATTTTTGTCAACCTGGTGGCCAGGCATTTAACTAAAATATACGAGTTCTCGGAAAAACATGATGCATTGTCTAATAATACATTGCTTTCCCTGGATCGAAAGCCAGGTAATAACGATGAATTTGATGTGGTGGTACAATCTATCAATACAATGCATACAAGGTTAAATACACAGATAATTGAAATTAATCAACAGAAACAGTATTTAGCCAAAACACTTGATAGCATTGGTGATGCAGTTATCGCAACGGATAAAGACGGCAATATTACGCGCATGAATCCTATTGCAGAAAAACTAACCGGTTGGATTGAAAGCGCAGCAATAAAACAGCCCTTAAAAAATATCTTCTCGATTATTAATGCCTCAACACGCGAAGTAATTGAAAACCCGATTGAGAAAGTGCTGGCAACGGGTGAAACAGTTTACTTAAGTAATCATACAACGCTAATTGCAAAAGATGGTCGGGAGCATCAAATAGCCGACTCAGCTGCACCTATTATGAGTGACGATGAAATATTAGGTATGGTGCTGGTATTTAATGATGTCACCGAACAATACAAGATACGAGAGGCATTGCGAGAGAGTGAGCAGCGATTCCGCCAACTAGCTGAGAATTTAAATGAAGTGTTCTGGTTAGGTGCTGCCGATTGGAGTGAAATACTTTATGTGAGTCCCGCTTATGAAAAAAACTGGGGTTTAAGCAGAGAGATTTTATATAAAAAACCAGGAGCGTGGCTCGAAGCGGTACACCCTGATGACTACCAGCAGGTATTGGAAGATATTCCTGTTAATATCGATAAGCGGATGGATGTTATCTCTTTCAGGGAATATAGAATAAAAAAACCTGATGGTGAAGAAATCTGGATCAAGGCGCGTGCTTATCCAATACGTAATACAGATGGTGATGTTATCCGAATAGCCGGTATAGCCGAAGACATAACTGTTCGTAAAATTGCAGAAGAAACCATACGTCGCAGCCAAAAAATGGACGCTTTAGGAAAACTAACCGGAGGCATTGCGCATGACTATAACAATATGCTTGGTATCATACTTGGGTACTCAGAGCATTTAATCGATTTACTTGATGACCAACCAGAGATACAAAAATATGCTGACAGAATAAAGCAAGTAGGTGAACGCGGAGCAAAATTAACAAAAAAATTATTATCTTTTGCTAAAAATAGACCAAATGACTTCCAGAAGCTTGATATTAATAAGTTGCTGAAAGACGAAAAGGATATACTGGAAAGAACACTAACGGCGCGTATCCAGCTAGATTTAAATTTATGCGATGATTTATGGCATGTCTATCTTACGGAAAGCGATTTAGAGGATGCCATTTTAAATATATGCATCAATGCTATGCATGCTATAGATGGAAGCGGAAAAATAATAATTGAGACTTGCAATCAGAAAATAAATGCAAATAAAGCCGAACAGTTGGGATTAATAGCGGAAGATTATGTGTTGCTTACTGTTGCCGATACAGGCTGCGGGATGACCGAAGCATTAAAAAATAAAATATTTGATCCCTTCTTTTCGACTAAGGGCGTTGCTGGAACCGGGCTTGGATTGAGTCAGGTATATGGTTTTATTAAGCGTTGCAAAGGTGCAGTGACTGTTGATTCTAACCCTCAGCAAGGTTCACGATTTAATTTGTATTTTCCGCGGTATACAGGTGGTGAGCCAGATAAGCAGTTTATTGAAATAGATAAAAATATTGACCTTAAAGGTAAAGGCCATATTTTAGTGGTCGATGATGAGGTTGACTTACTTTCGATAATGAAGAATATTATCAGCAAGCAAGGTTATACTGTTTTTTGTGCTGAGAATGGAAAGCAGGCATTGGATATTATTGAAGCAGAAGAGATAGATTTATTAGTTTCCGATGTTGTTATGCCTGAAATGGATGGCTATGAACTTGCTGCAATTGTACAAGATAAATACCCACAAATAAAAATACAGCTTGCAAGTGGCTTTGATGAGGTTGATCATGCTGAAGTTGAACTGGTCAATGATATTTTGCAAAAACCATATGAAGCAGAAGACTTGTTACGCAGAATAAAATATTTACTTTCTCTGAGTGTTTGAATCGTACAGATCAATTAACAGTTGATTAGTGAAATATTTTTGGGGTTTAAGTTAAGAGTTTGGCGCGCCCGGCCGATTGCGAACTCGCTGAATAATATT
>VAPL010008734.1_pt1 | contig 57784 bp, 47 predicted proteins | sample 3395061 | NCBI WGS metagenome assembly VAPL01 (sample SAMN08290444, study PRJNA428436) | hydrothermal vent metagenome | isolation source: Deep-sea hydrothermal vent chimney 2 | place: Pacific Ocean: Juan De Fuca Ridge | depth 2182 m m | reverse complement strand
TGCCTCGGCTAAATTGCACCAAATCGTTACCTGGTAATTTTGTTTGGAAATTACCCCACATCACATGTGACTCGCCGCGTGCTAACTTGATATAAAACTTACCACGTGTTGGCGCGTCATCTACGGTCGTAGAGTCATCACCATAAACAGGATAATAGCGATCTGGGTCTAACCTACGCAATAAATAACGGGGATCTTTATCTTCAAAATTTGAGAATAAATGTTTAATCGGTTGTTCTTGCGTGTCGGCAGAAGCCGTTAACAACCAATCACCTTTAATTTTACCTTTTAAATAAAAAGCTAAGCGACCATCTACATAAGCTTCATTATCAAAATGTTGATCATCGCCAGTGACTAATTTTGCTGGGCCAGAAGTTGAGTTACGGCCTGCTGTCAAATCTGCTAAAGCAATGTAAAACCAATCTTGATCCGGGATATACAAATTACGATTAAACGTTAATGTTTGTTGACCGTTTTCATCTAACACAACAACATCAACAACATGATTTCCTGCTGGTAATATTTGCCTTGCTGCAAATTTCCCATCTTTATCTACAGGCACTTCTTGACCTAAAAACCTTACACGTTGTCCAGGTTGTAAATGCTCACCATTAACGGTTACTGCGCCACCATTTAGCTTGATGTTATGTAGCGCTAAGCGATTTTCACCATAACCGATAAGATCCTCTTCAGCGCCTGGCTTTTCATCGCCAATTGGATGTGCACGTTCTGATATCTGCAGCTCTTGAGGTAATGTTTCATCAAACTTCCCCACCTTATCATAAGCGCGCAACACATATCGCACACTGCTAGAGGCTTTCGCGTCAGGTATCCAAGTAGCATGGCCATCCTTGCCAACAGCTACTGTCGCAATTGGTGTCGCTTGTGTTGAGTCGTCATAAGAAAATATGCGTACCTCACTACGTACTATCCAATATTGATAATTGCTATAGGCAGTAAATTTAACAGGTGCATTTCTAACAGCCCCATTTGGAAATGCCGTTAAATTTAGCCAAGGTGTTTCTTCTAAATTATCGTAACGAACTTGTATATCAGCTTTATCTAATGAAACATCCGTACAACGTTGCACATCTGGGTCTATTGTCCCTACATCTGACAAAGGCACACCATCAACACTAATACGGAAAGCTTGATTGCTGGCACGCTTACGCGTTTTAAGCACTTCATCACAAGAACGCAATAATGTATTTTTTATCGGCTCTTTGATTGCAATCTTTTCTATCACTTCTTCTGGAAACACATAATTAACTTGAATTTCAATACGGCGGTTTTTTGCCATATTACTCAAACCACTATTAGTAGCAAGTGGCGATTCAGCACCTTCGGAGTTAACTGATATATCGTTTAGTGAAATACCAAGCGAATCTGAAAGATACTTTGCGGCGCTCTTCGCACGTGCCAGACCCAAACCCTTATTATTAATATATTTTTTCTTTGCATTAACTGAAAGCTTTTGATTGTCAGTATGTCCAATCACCTTAACGTGCAGCTGCTCTTTATCCCTAAGCTTCATTACAATCGCATCTAACTGGCTTTTTATACGCGTCGTTAACTCTGCATGACCAGAAACAAATAATGGCATCGTGCTTTGTTCAGAAAATGCTTTATTAACAATTTTCTTCTGTTCTTTATAGCTTACTTCTGTAGTAGCTTCTACTGTGCTTGGTGCATCCGACAAAACAAAAGTCTCTGTACCCAGCGCTCGCTCTTTATTTGTTTGTGACACGAAGCTAGACCCAAGGCTATCCCCATTATCAATTCGCTTGCCATGCACGATATTGCAATCGTCCTCATCATTTGAGCAAGGCTTACAAGCCGTTTGATTTACCTGACAATACTCCCCTTCCTTGGCATGACTAGCCATGCTGATAGTGGCAATCAACAAACTTTTAAACAATAGTGCAATCATCTTCTTATTCATTTTGCACTCCCTTTCTTCATAGGGGCTCTATTGAAGATTTCCTCTTCAAATTGAATTGCATAACAACATCCTTGTTTCTCCCATATTTTTTCTATTATTTTTCGTACCGTTTTCATGCGCTCTTTAATTAATTTTTTGTCTTCATCTGATCCTTGATAGGCCAAACGCACAATAGACGGTGCAACACGTAGTGTTTTTGGTAAGAGCCTTATAGCTTGAGTCAACGCCTCTTTCGGATCTGCTTGATTAGAAACAAAAGCTGCATCTGTTAGCTCGAGACGTACTACACGATGAATAGCCACACCAAAATTAAGCTTGGTAAGCTTACCGCGTGTAAGTCGTACTGAACGTGGGTTCTCAGTTGTTAAGCGATAACCACTTGGCAGTGAACGTTCATCCAATTTCATAATAAAATTACTACCATGCAAACTAGATGGCACCATGGCGCAGGTCACATGGAACCGTCCTTCATCGTCAGCCGTCACTAGCAGCCCATTCACAGTAACCACTCGCACATTTGGGACACCTGGCTCGCCCTTGTCCTGATAGCCATTGGCATTTTTATCGTCAAACACTTTTCCAATTAGATCAGAGCAGTCAAATGTAGGATCAGGTACCACACGCACAGTGGCAGTCGCGGTATTAGACACACGTGTTCCAGCAAGGCTATTGAGTGCAAAAGCAGTATTAACATACTCACCTTCACTAACACCTGCACCTACTACTAACAAAATACGTATTTCATGAACCTGGCCAGCAGCAAAGTTCAAATTAGCCCACGTCAAACTTCGCCCATTTATGATCGGCTCTAATGACACACCATCTAATATCGCTGTCCCAGTCTTATATTTAAACCCTGGTGGTATTTGGTCAGCTATATTGATATTGCTTAATGCTACAGCCAATGTATTAGTTGCTGTTATGGTATAAGGCACTAAGTCACCACGACTTACATTCACAAGCGGCGTTGTCTTGGTTATTGTAAGCGCACCGCCCAAAATAGGATCTAGTGGAATATGGTTATTCACGACCCCAGCAGTAACACCTGGCGCCAAATTAAAATCAAAATAATAAACGGTTGGCTGAGCACCGGTTGGCGGTCCGGGCTGTGCTTGAATGGGATCTACACCCCCTGGGCCACCAGCCGGCGCGTACGGCCCCGCCGTCGGTGGAATTATAGTAGAGGCAGGGGGCAAATAACCGCCAGGCTGCACAACCTGTAACGTATATGTAGCAGCACCTGGGCAGCCTGCTGGTGTAGGGTTAAACAATAAATATTGATAAAAACCATTCACACCCGTCGTTTGCGTATTAATACCGCCTACGATACAGAAATCTGGCACTAGAACACCGCCGCTTAGCAAGGTCACCACAGCACCTGATACGGGGGCGCGTGTTACAGCATCATAAACAACACCTGAAGGATCCAGCGGTAGATCTTGATTCAGCGTATTGACGCCTGGCGCCAACGCTATGCTATTAATCACACCATTGTCTACCGTACCGTTACGAGCCGGTGTTGGGTCTTGAGAGACAGGTGTACCATATACTCGACCATTTGTTGGGTCACGGAATTGAACCGTATAAAAAGTAACAGGCGTAGCTGGTGTTGATGGGAACAAACCTGTAACGCTATAGGTACCATCAGCCGCACTCACTGCCGAGCCTACTATCTGCCCAGCAGCATTCAGCACTTCCACAATAAAACCAACTGCCAACGGTGAGGCAGGGCCGTCATTATCAACACGGTCATGGTTGCTATCTAACCAAACTTTACCTGACACTGAAGAAAGTACACCAGCGGCAAAGCTAACTGGAGTAGGATCATTTTCACCAGCTTCATTTGCATTGCCATCACCATCTGTATCGGGCACTACGCCATCATCAGAGAAGTCAGTAGCAATCACAGTGCCTCCTGGGCTTTGCGCTGTTGTTGCTATAGCTTGGTTATTTTGTGTTGCCGCTGGTAGCGGATTTGTCCCAAAATCCACTTCTGTTACAAAGGTAATTGTGCAACGTTCACCAGCTTGTAAGTTTTGATTTCCTGTTAACAAGTTTTGTTGCGTTGTACCATTAAACACTGGCGCAGCAACCGTTAATACCGTACCTGTACAGGCTGAAATAGTAGCAGGCGTGCTAATCGTAATAGACTGTGCAGTAGGGAATGTCGCAGTGAGATTGTCCACTACTTGCACATTAGTCGCCGTTGTTACGGCAGCAGGGTTCTCTACAATAAGGCTATACGGCACTTGGAAACTTCTAACCCCTGTTTGTACGATACCACCCGAAACGACTTTAGCAACCCCGATTGATTGTCCAGATAAATTCACTATTGTAGGTGAATTATCATCTGTTGGATCTCCATTTCCATTTGCATCTGGCGTAGCGCCATCTACACTATCATCAGTAACAACATTGCCTAAAGGCGATGTACCTGTTGCCACTGCCGTATTATTAAATGGCCCAGCTGTTGTTGGGAAAAATCGTACTGTAAATTGAATTTGTGCTGTTGATGCTGCACCTGTGCCAAAGTTAGGCAATGCACTGGTAGCTGGCGTTAATAACCCAGTATTTGCACCACTACCTGTAAACCCACCAGCAGTAAGTACAGCCCCATTACTTTGCGCAGCAATGGTAGGACCGCTACTAATCGTATATTGCCCTGCTGCTGGCGCACCCGCCACATAAGTACCAAACTTACCAGATGCATTAGTGCCCGTTAAGTCATCTGTCACTTGCACATTATCTAATGGTGTTCCGCCGGAATTAGTGACGACTATCGTAAATGGCACATCATAAGTACCGTCTAAATTATTAATGGTTGGGCCTGCGGATTTAGCCACACCAATCAGAGGTGTTGCAAGTTCCCCAAATAAGTATCCTGTTGCTGCTGTATTGCTTGGCAACACAATCCCACTAATAATGTCGGTTCCTGCTGCTCCTGCTGTGCCCGCTACGCTACCTGCTGCCTCTTGACCATCAGCAAAACCTGTGGGCTGTGCCACCTCAATAATGGTATAGCCTGTTGCATTACTAGGTGGCAAGTTGTCGAATAGATACTGCCCGTTTGCACCGGTCGTCGCATTCACAAGCACTGGGTTACCATATAGATCAGTGCCTGTTAAGCGCATTTGCACACCAGAAATACCTGTCTCACTTGCCCCCGATTGCGCGCCATCGTCATTCTGGTCGCGATAAACAACACCTGCAATACTAGATTTAATGTTATTAACATTACCGCCATTAGTATCATTACCTGGCACTGGGTCTAGCTCATTACCTTGCGTGCTGATAGTGGCATTATTGGTAAAACTAGCAGCAAAGCTGGTCACGCGCACCGGCACTGTAATCGTCGCCGTTGCAGCATTATTGAACGCGCCAAAATCACAAGTAAAACTCGTCGCCCCTGCAGCGCCTGTACAGTTACCTGTCCCCACAGGTGAAGTTTTGCTATAGGTGGGCGTGCCAGTAAGCTCCATATTGGCTGGCAGGTTGTCAGTTAATCTTGGGTCAATAGAATCTCCGGGGCCGTTATTCGTGACCACAATTGTCCAGTTAAATGGCTCATTAACATTAACAGGATCCGCGCTAGCCGTTTTGCTTGTTACCTCTAAATCGGTTCGCACACGTACAGTTGTGGTTTCTGATGCTGTGTTATTACCTACATTTGACTCCGCCTCGTTAGTCGTTACTGTCACAGAATCAGCAAAGACATCCCCATTTGCTGCGGGTGCATTTTCTGCACGAAAATATAATATGCGCTCGTAAGTAGCGCCGCTTTCGATACCCGTTGGCACAGTGCATGCAAAAACACCCGTGCCAGTAAAAGGACTCGCAGTGCCTGAACAGATACCTGCTGCGGGAGCACCTAATGCAGCTGTATCTCCCAAAAAGCTCAGGTTTTTACCTGCTGGCGTTGTTATCGTATCGATAAACACGACATTAGAAGCGAATGAAGGCCCACTATTTGTCACCCTAATGCGATAAGCAAAAACATTATTAGCTGGCACGCCAGGATCAAAACCCAAAGGATCAGGACCAAACGGCGCTAAATCCGTCTTATTAATAATCATGTCTAACTGTGCAGGGGTTATTGTTAAACTGGCCGAAACACTATTATTTGTATTAACCGTACTTGGCGGACCATCACTTTCTTGTGTCGTTGTTGTTACAGTCGCCGTGTTTGCTAACGTTCTAGGTGCGGGTGGTGCCGCCATGAAATTGGGGCGGATAACTAACGTCACTGTCTGCTCTTCCAATGGAACCATATTACCGATATTGCAGGTGAGCGTAGGTATAGCGCCACTATAACTGGTCCCAGCTACTAAGCCAGCACAAGCACCTTTTGATGGCAATATCGAAATAACCGTAAAGCCAGTATCTCCAGCGGCAGGATTAAAGGTATCCGCCATGATGACATTTTGTGCAATAGAGGGCCCATTATTTCTAAATGTCATCACATAGGCGCTTTCCACCCCTGCTAATACTGTAGACGGCGTTGCCGTTTTGGACAGCATTTCCACATCTACGACAGCGTTAACTGTGCTTGCTATTGATGCACTATTATTGCCAGAAACTGGATCACCAATACTGGTAGATGTAATGTTAGCTATGTTAGTAAAGTTACCGTCTAGCACAGGTCTCGCTACTGTAATATCGATTACAGCTGTCTCACCATTTTGCAGCTGCGCGTAATTACAGGTTACATCAGCACCTACATTAGCGCATGTGCCAGCAGGTGAGCCTAAGCTACCAGCCCCTACTGAGAAGCTTATACCTGAACCGCCAGCGAGTGATGTATACATTGGAATAGTGTCAGTCACCCTAACATTGGTTGAAGTATCTGGCCCCAAGTTACCTATCGTTAAACGATAAGTGAGACTATTATCTGTGTTAAGTAAAGTAATGTCTGCAGGGTTTGGGATTGCCTTAGCAATGTTCAAGTCTGCAATTTGTCCTGTAGATGCGCTACTGCTATTCTGGCAATCATTTGCTGTGTTCACATCCCCTTCTGGGTGAGTACTACCGCCTATTGCGCTAGAGCCCGTACAAGCAGTATTCGTTAAAGCCCCTGTTGTAGTGGCTGTTGTGGTAATTCTCAGTTCTGGCGCATTAGCATTAACACCAATATTTCCACTAAAAGCACAGGTAACAATACCGCCAGCCTCTGCACACGCCCAGCCAGCACCTGTAAACCCTACAAATGCCTCACCAACAGCCAAACTATCTGTGACGCGTACGGGAGAACTGGCGGCTAACGGCCCACCATTGCTCACATTGATTCGGCTAACCATATTGCTACCTTGTGCGACCGGATTCGGCGTTTTATTTTTAGTTAAAGATAAATCTGCTTGTAGTGGCGTAATATTAAAATTGACTGTACTGGTATCATTGCCGCTATTCCCATCAGGCGTTGCACTACCTATATTAGCGGTATTACTTGAAGCAATACCTGCAGGCGGTACAACAGCGGGCGCCGTTGCATTAATTGTAATTGCGCCGCCGGCTCCAGCAGCATACGTTGCACGGTTACAAGTGACTGTTTGTCCGCTTACGCCACATGTCCAGCCTGCGCCAGACGCGCTGATGCCTGTAAATCCTGCTGGTAGAGTATCAGTAACGACTACCGTATTGGCAGCTGAAGGTCCATTATTGTTAGCATTGATTGTGAAAACCGTTGCCTGACCTGATATAACAGGGCTAGGGTTAACGCTCTTACTAACACTCAAGTCTGAGCCAATATTGACAGCTGTCGTGTTAAGTACCGTATTGTTATTAGGTAATCCGTCTGGCGTTATAGGGCTACTAATCGTGGCAGAATTAGTAATATTGCCACTACCAACATTAACGCGCCCTTGTATCACCAGTTGCGGCAATGTGCCAACAGCCTGTGTATCTGAACGATCACAAGTGACTACCTGCCCAGCGGCGGAACAATTCCATCCAGCACCTGCAGCAGAAATAAAATCAACCCCCGGTGGCAACGTATTAACAATCCGCGCATTATCAACGCCATTTGGGCCAATATTTTCTGGGAAAAGTGTATAAGTAATCACATCAGAACCATTCACCGGGTCTGGTGAATCCACTACGGTTAACTGTAAATCCGCACCATTAGATATCGTTGTTTGCTCTGCAAGCGTATTATTGCCTGCGTTGACATCTGAAGACGTACTTGTAACAGTAGCAGTAGTTGTCGGACTTGCGCCGCCGCCAGCTATGGCACGCATTACTATTGCTACGGTTACAGCAGAGCCACCCCCACCTGTCCCAACCACATTACCAAGCGCACATGAAACATTTGGAGAAGTAAAATTACAGGTACCTGTACTCGGAACCGCAGAAACAAATTGCATTCCAGCAGGGACGTTTGCAGTGACATTGACATTGGTTGCCACATCCAGTGCGCCATTATCAACCACCAAATTGTAGGTCACTGTTTCCGTCGCTGCGACTGGATCTGGCGTATCAGAGTAACTTGTAATGAGAACATCGGCTGCAAACGTTTGCGCGCTTACAGCCATCAAACTCACAGCCATCAACAGCTGCATAAATGTTATTCGCACCAAACTCGTAATTTTTCCCATTCCCAGTCTTTCTGTTTGTTTTTATTTAAATGCCACTCTGTTTTTATGGCGCATTTTTTAGATTTACAATTTAGCTGGAATATTAACCTAATTATGAAGAATATACCAAATGTTACAAATGACATTTAAACAAAATTTACAATTTTTTATTATTGCTCCCATAGAGATTTATGGTATTAGCACTTAAATTTATCTAAAGATTTAACATTAACAGCGCACCCTAATAAATCTTCTATCACCTGTTTTGCATTCAAAGATTCACTATTTGTCCAAACAGTTAGCCCTGAAACAAGGCCATCAAGCACCAAAAGATTTTTTTCTATTAATTTTTCCTTTAACTGCATTGCAACAGCAGCACCTGTATCAATAATAGTAATTTTCTTGTCTGCAAGGTGCTCTATCAAAGAGCGCACAAAATGATAATGTGTACAGCCAAGGACGATGGTATCTACTCCGCCTTCCAATAATGGATGTAGGTAAGTATTAATGAGTGTACGTGTTGCTTCTTCTTCAAGCTCACCACGTTCAATACACTCCACTAAGCCCTCACAGCCTTGGGATAAAACAGTTACATCATGTCCATAATTGTCTAAAAGTGCAGCAAACTGTGCACTCTTTAATGTGCCTACTGTTGCCAACACACCAATAACACCATTCTTGCTAGCTAAAACGGCTGGCTTAACTGCAGGTTCCATGCCGATAATAGGCAAATCATACCGTGCACGCATTTTGGTAATAGCCGCTGCAGTAGCCGTATTACAAGCAACCACTAGCGCTTTAACACCTTGTTCAATTAAGAAGTCTGCGATTAGAAAACAACGCTCAGTAATTTCTGCAGGTGATTTATTGCCATACGGTGTATATTGGCTGTCTGCTACATATAGAAGGTTTTCATGCGGCAACAAGGTATTGATTTGCTTTAGGATAGAAATACCGCCTACGCCTGAATCAAAAACGCCAATCGCTTTACTATTTAATGTGGGTGTAGACATCGTAACCATATATCAAGATCATATACTTAAAATCATACATCAAGACTGTACATCAAGATCATGTTGAATGATTTATAATGTCTGCACACTATATAGGGTATTAAATGGGAAATAGGTTAAGCAAAATTTACACACGTACTGGTGATAGCGGTACAACTGGCTTGGGTGATGGCACGCGCGTCGCTAAAGATAGCTTGCGTGTACTAGCCATGGGCGATGTAGATGAACTTAATTCAATTATTGGCTTAATACTTGTAGAATCCGTTTCAGATAAAATTCGCGCCACCCTGACAGAAATACAGCACGATTTATTTAACATAGGTGGTGAATTATGTATGCCAAATTATGAAATAGTGACTGCAACACGCGTTACAGCACTTGAAAATATTTTGGATGAACTGAACGTGACCTTAGCGCCATTGAAAGAATTTATCCTACCTGGTGGTTGCCGCGCTGCCGCTTATTGCCATTTAGCCCGTACCGTATGTCGACGTGCTGAACGCCAGATGCATACGCTCAATGCGGATGAGCCAGTTTCTGGCCTCTCATTACAATACATCAACCGCCTTTCAGACTTGCTATTCGTCATGTGTCGCATACTCAATAAAGAAGCTGGCGTAGCTGATGTGCTTTGGAATAAGGCAAAATGATTAAAAAACTTCTACGCAATGTATTAAAGAACGGTGTTTTTAAAAAACGCAGGGCAACACATAAAAATAAAACTAACACTGCAAAAATAATTACAGCAAAAAAACATAAAATAAACAAAAGTTTAATTAGCAGTGCAGCACTAAAAACGTGCGATGGCCTACAGAAAGCTGGATTTGATGCCTATATTGTGGGTGGTGCAGTAAGGGATTTATTATTAAAGGCTAGGCCGAAAGATTTTGATATTGCCACCAATGCCAGGCCTGAAGAGGTCTATAAAATATTTCGTCGTTCACGCATTATTGGCAGGCGTTTCCGCTTAGTGCATGTGTTATGGGGCAGAGAAACCATTGAAGTTTCTACTTTCCGCGGCCACCACCAGAATGAAGGTGATGCTTCAACGAATGATAGCGGACGTATACTGCGTGATAATATTTTTGGCAGCTTAGAAGATGATGCTGCAAGACGCGACTTTACGGCAAATGCACTTTATTACAATCCAAAAAATGAAGATATGCTTGATTTTCATAATGGTGCAGCGGATATTAAGGCCCGTGTATTACGCATGATTGGTGACCCGAGAAAACGCTATCAAGAGGATCCGATACGCATGTTACGTGCTGTTAGGCTATCCGCTAAATTAGGCCTCAAAATTGACAAAGCAACACAAAAACCAATATCAGAAATGGCCGACCTCCTACATGATGTGCCACCAAGTCGACTATTTGATGAAATGCTAAAGTTGTTTCTCTCTGGGCATGCAATAGAAAGCATTAATGCCTTACGTGCCCAACACTTACACCATGGCCTATTGCCGCTACTTGACGTTGTATTGGAGCAACCGTTAGGCGAGCGATTTGTCATGCTCGCTTTACAAAACACCGATGACAGAATCAATCAGGGAAAATCATCTAACCCAAGCTTTTTATTCGCATCTTTACTTTGGCACGAAGTATTAAAAATATGGCAAACACATAAAGAACATGCGCCGATGATTCCTGCCTTATATATGGCCATGGATGATGTCATTAAGCAACAAGCAAAAAAACTAGCCATTCATAACCGATTTGTATCAACCATGAAAGAAATATGGGCCATGCAACCACGGTTTGAACAGCGCGCAGGAAAACGCCCTTTTGGTTTGCTAACACACCCCCGCTACCGCGCCGCCTACGATTTCATGTTGCTTCGCTGCGCATCTGGTGAGATTCCAACAGAAATAGGCGAATGGTGGACAACTTTTGCTGATGCCAATAGTGCTGACCGTACAGCGATGCTATTGCCAGATACAAACCCCAAGAAAAGACGCAGACGTAAACGCAAAAAACCGGTAGCTACAAAAGCAGAAACTAGTGCATAAAGCCTACATAGCGATTGGCAGTAATTTAAACCAGCCAATCAACCAGGTAAGACAAGCTATTCTTGCTTTAGAAAAACTCCCTCAAACTAAACTTGTAAAACAATCTAGCTTATACCAAAGCGACCCATTAGGTTACGAGAATCAACCAGACTTCATCAATGCAGTCGCAGAAATTAGTACGGCGCTGAAGCCAGAGACATTGATGCAGCGCTTACTAAAAATTGAAGAAAAATTTGGCCGCGAAAGAACATTTTCTAACGCACCACGTATTGTAGATTTAGATTTATTGCTCTATGCAGATGTCGTGATGAAGACAGACTTTTTAAGTCTGCCACATCCACGCATGCATACGAGATGTTTTGTATTGCTTCCTCTCGCCGAAATCGAGCCAAATTTAATCATTCCTAATCGTGGTAATGTTGTAAAATTAGCGGCACAAAATCAAGACCTAAGCATAAAAAAACTGAATCACAATAAACACGTATGAACATTTTTGATAAATTCCCCTACATTGTCGTTGAAGGACCTATAGGCAGTGGAAAAACAACATTAGCAAGTATGCTTTCAGATCAATTTTCTGCTGAACTATTATCAGAAAAAGCGGAAGAAAATCCATTTTTGGCGCGTTTTTATCAAGATGTAAAACGCTATGCCCTACCCACGCAATTGTTCTTTTTATTCCAACGCTCGCAACAAATTTCGGATGTAAGCCAAATGGACATGTTTGCAAAACCGATTATTGCAGATTTTTTCCTAGAAAAAGATCCCTTATTTGCCAAGCTGAATCTAGATGATGAAGAATACGCGCTCTACCACCAGATTTACCAACACTTACAATTAAAATCACCTAAGCCAGATTTAGTAATCTACCTACAAACAACAACAGATAAACTCGCTGAACGTATTGAAGAACGTAATGTCAGTTACGAACAAGGCATGCCTATTGAATATTTATCGCGTTTATCCGATGCCTATGGCGAGTTTTTTCATGTTTACGATGCATCGCCTATTCTAATTGTAAACAATGAAAAATTGAATATCATTAAAGACGAAAGTGCATTTAATTTGCTAGTAGAAAGAATCATGCAAATTAATAGCAGCCGTGAATACTTTAACCCGAATTTTGAATAATTAAAATGCCACTTAATAAAATACAAAATTTAGTGAAATCTGGTGAAAAAATCGCCATGCTCACCTGTTACGATGCCACCTTTGCAAAATTAATGGAATTAGCTGGTGTTGATATATTGCTGGTAGGCGATTCCCTAGGCATGGTGTTACAAGGTGCTGAAAACACATTAAACGTCAGCATGCACCACATGACATACCACACTAAAAGTGTTACCTCAGGCGCGCAAAACACACTCATTGTTGCCGACATGCCAATAGGCAGCTACGAACAAGATAATGAAGCTGCCTATAAAAATGCACAATGGCTCATTAAATCTGGCGCGCATATGGTGAAATTTGAAGGCGGCGGTTCCAGAGTCGAGACAGCTCGGTATTTGGTTGGGCATGGCATCCCTGTTTGTGCACACCTAGGCTTTACGCCACAATCTGTTAATCACTTTGGCGGCTATAAGATTCAAGGAAAAACAGATGAAAGTGCAGCACAAATCATGCAAGATGCAGTCGCAATGGCTGATGCTGGCGCAAGCTTTGTGCTGTTAGAAATGGTACCTGCAACCTTAGCAAAAAAAATCACAGAAACAATCAAAGCCCCCACTATTGGCATCGGTGCTGGGGTCGATTGTAATGGACAAGTGTTGGTATTACAGGATTTACTCGGCATTTACACTGGCCCAGTCAACAAAAAGCCTAGTGATTTTAAATCACCACGCTTTGTTCGTAATTTTTTAAAAGACACCAATAGTATTCAAGCTGCAATTGTAGCTTATGTTGCAGCAGTTAAAAATAAAACATTCCCAGCAGATGAGCATAGCTACTAATCAAGCTTTTGCCTCATTTTTTTATTATATTTAACCCTATTTTCATTTATGCTACGCTTAAAGTTAACGCGGTGTGTTGCTGCAACACTAAATATTTAGTGTTCTATAAAAGGAATTATGATGGCTGATGATAGAAAACTCGAACTGATTTTTGATGATGCAGGAAGACGCCCTGAAGAGGTGCTTGTAGATACTTCACAGTTTCAACGCATAAGGCAAACTGCCTTTCAAACAAATGAGCAGTACGACCCAAGGTTTAACATAAAACCAGGTGATTATGATGATTACATCAAAACACATATGGCAGAATTTAGTGCAAATATAAAAAAAGTGACGGGGGATGATTCTATAGAGACAGACCCCCGTCAGTATCTAAATACTGCTTTAGACTATAGTGAAATACAAACCGCTTCAGACTTAAATAATTTTGTAAAAGACCATCCAAAATTATCTAACAATGCTGACATAAAAACGCAATTAGATAATCTGAATAAAATTTGGGATATCACTAGTGAAGAAGGTCCAGCAACAGGTAGCTTAAAAGAGAGAATGATCGCTACTGCACGAGAAATAGCGAATGCTGAAATTATCATGACAACCAGTATAGAAAGCGAACAATTAGCGGGCACTCCAGCACCTAGCAATCAACAAATAGTTAATACAGCTTCCATCCAAACAGACATGGCACAATTTAATACAAATATCAATGTAGTTAAAGACACTGAGGCTATAGAGACCGCCGCCACTCAATATCAGAATGCCGCTTTAGACTATAGTGGGATACAAAGCACTTCTGACTATAAAAGTTTTATTCAAGGCAATGAACAATTACTTGCCAATCCTGAAATAAAAGCGCAATTAAGCGAGCTGGCCGACCTTTGGCTGACTAACGGTGAAAGTTCACAAGCTACAGGAGACCTAAAAGATAGAATGGATGCCACAGCACAAAAAATAGCGAATGGTGAAATTCTCATTACAGCTAATACGGCTTCCATCCAAACAGACATGGCACAATTTAATGCGAATATTGACGCAGTTAAAGGCACTAAGGTTATAGAAACTGCTGCCATTCAATATCAGAACACTGCTTTGGAATATAGTGAAATGCAAAATACTTCTGACTTTAAAAGTTTTCTTCAAGATAATGCAGAACTATTGGCCAACCCTGAAATAAAAGCGCAAATAACTGAACTAGCGAACCTTTGGCAGGCTAACGGTGTAAGTTCGCCACCTGAAGGAGAACTAAAAGCCAACATGGCCGCTACAGCACAAAAAATAGCCAATGCTGAGTTTCCTTTAATTGACCAAGCAAAAAGTGAACGCTTTGCTAATGCGCTAAGCGATGCCAATACAACTAAAAATTTAGACCAATTAGCTAAAAGTGAGCCCTTACTTGAAGGTGCTGTCATGCTAAAAAAAATGCAAATAGCGACAGAGGCTCTAGCTACTGCTAACCCAGAGATTGCTAATCAAATAAGAAATAGTGAGATGATGGAACTCGATGGCAGTACAATTATTAGAGAAACTGGCATCCTGCCACAAAAGAGCCCAGAAATGATTAAGCAATATGAAGAAATCAATGCCATGCTACAAACAGCTCAGCAAGAAAACCTAGCGCCCGTTGATGAGTCAGCCGAACTGAACCGGTAGCAAACTCATAACAAATAAAATTCAGCTTACTTTCAACCCCTTCTAAAGAAACCTCAGGTGCGAATGCTACAATAAGCCCATGAAAATAATAAAAACGACCACCGAATTAAGACGCGCTATTTTCGCCCATAAAAGAATTTCGCTTGTCCCAACAATGGGTAACTTACATGCTGGACATCTGCGCCTAGTTGAACTGGCCAAGCAACATGCAGATTGCGTCGTCGTCAGTATTTTTGTGAATCCATTGCAATTCGGCCCCAATGAAGACCTAGAAAATTACCACCGCACTTTAGAAGAAGATTGTGAAAAATTAAACAATACTGGCGCCACTATTGTTTTTGCCCCTAGCGTGATAGAAATGTACCCAGGTTTTGACGGCAAGTCTTTAAACCAAGGCACCACTATTAATCTACCGCCTATAGCAAACGAATTATGTGGCGCTAACAGGCCAGGTCATTTCACAGGTGTCGCGACTGTCATCACAAAATTATTCAACATCATCCAGCCCAATGTCGCTATATTGGGTAAAAAAGATTTTCAGCAATTATTTATTATAAAAAAACTAATCCGCCAGCTGAACTTTCAAGTTGAACTGATTGCTGCAGAAACAGTACGTGAGCATAATGGCTTAGCCATGAGCTCACGCAATAACAATTTTAGTGCTGATGAAAAAATAAAAGCGGCTCAGCTCAACTTAACCTTAAGAGAGGTAGTAAAAGCTGTGCAATTAAAACCACACGATTTTGCAAAAATAGAACAAAATGCCATGGACAAATTAAGCAAACAAGGCTGGCTTGTTGACTACATAGCAATTAGATCGTCGATCACATTACAGCCCGCATCAAAAGTCCAAAAAAACTTAGTTGTACTCGGTGCAGCTAAATTATCCAACACACGCTTAATTGATAATATCGAGTTTGAATTACACGAGTAGGTTCAATTAATTAAAAAATTGTAAATTCTTCATTTATTCAAAGCAAATTTTGCTTTATAATCATCGCTTTATCAAAATGACTATCTTGAATAGTGAGTAAAAACGCACTTATGCAAAGAACCATGCTGAAATCTAAATTGCACCGTGTGCATGTCACACATAGTGAGCTTCATTATGAAGGCAGCTGTGCCATTGACGAAGCATTGCTTGAAGCGGCTAACATTAACGAATTCGAGAAAATTCACATCTATAACGTGACTAATGGCGAACGCTTTAGCACCTATGCCATACGTGCAGAACGCCATTCCGGCATCATTTCAACCAATGGCGCTGCTGCACATAAAGCGCATCCTAAAGATATTATTATTATTGCAAGTTACGCACATTACACAGCGCAAGAGTTAGAAGCTTACGCGCCAGCTTTAGTCTATGTTGATGCTAAAAACCACATGACTGAACAAAAGAAACAAATTCCAGCACAAGCTGCTTAATGACAACCCATTTTTAAAAGAGAAACCATTTGTTAGAATTAGAAGCCTTGAAAGACTTAGTCGTTGATGCATTAGAAGATGTCAAAGGCTTTGATATTACCGTATTAGATGTCCGTAACCTTACCTCAATGACCAGTTATATGGTGATTTGTAGTGCTACATCAACAAGACAAACTAAGGCATTAGCCGATAATGTGCGTGTTAAAGTAAAAGAGCAAGGTGTTGATATTAGAGGTTCTGAAGGTGAAGGTAGCGGCGAATGGGTGCTTGTCGATTTAGATGATATCGTTGTTCATATCATGGTGCCAGCCACACGTGCCTATTACAACCTTGAGCAGCTATGGCGTAAAAATGACAGTGGTAAAAACGGGCATATAACGCCAGACAACTTAAACCCTGCGACGACATAAAACGGTTCAGCCAGCTTTAATATGAAGCTAAAAATTATCTCGATAGGCCATAAAATGCCCGACTGGGTACTAACAGCCTGTGCCGAATACACCAAAAGAATGCCGCGTGAACTAACCATAGAAATCGTTGAAATTAAACCTGACAAGCGTACTAATGGTAAAAACAGCGCCGTCGTCCAAGAAGCAGAAGCAAAGCGTATTCTAAAAGCAGCAGGCAAAGATTATTTAATCGCCTGCGAAGAACAGGGTGATGAAATAACCACAACGCTCCTTGCAAAAAAAATGAAATCCTGGCAAACAATGGGGTGTGACGTCAGTATTGTCATCGGCGGTGCTGATGGACTTCACCACAGCCTCAAACAAACCGCCAACTGGTGTTGGGCACTATCTAAGCTCACACTACCACATGCCTTTGTACGCGTGCTGTTAGCGGAGCAGCTATACCGCGCACATACGGTCAACCAAAACCATCCATACCACCGCAGTTAAATACTGCTTACCACCATAACCACACACAGCGGTCATTGGTATAAAAATTATCATGTGTTAAAATTTACACAATCATCATTGTGTAATTAACCATTACGCATTGCGTTCAGCAATGAAGCCGAACCATTTCACTCAGTAAAGAAGCTGAGGTGATAAGCCATTATTTTTATAACTATATTGGGGCTTAGAAATGGATAATTCTACATTGCAATTAATTGCAAAATTTACAATTCGCGCAAGAAAACATATTGGTGCTATCGACGTTAAGCTACTGGCTGAAAACGAAACATATCGTGAAGAAGTATTTAAACAAGTTAACGAAACCGCAGATGAAGAACTACTTATGATTTCACTTTCTTTAAGAGAATCATTGTCAACTGCCACCACGCAAGCAAGTAACCCAGAAGAGAATACAGCAGCACCTAAACCCTTGCTTGATAAATACTTGAAAGGCACGCGCGGGTAGTAGTCCCCATGTAATGCTGTCACAGGGGCAGTCAGAATCAAACATGCAAAAAGCAGCACTGTTGTGTATAACTAAGGATTCGCTTAAATAAAGATGAATTCCCATCAAATATTGGGACATACGTTGTTAGCGTCACTAACAAACTTCACCAGGGCATAGAACGCTGCCAGCAGATTAAAGCACAAGCACCTCCGTAGCCTACATGTACGTCCCTAGTGGTGTCTAGACAATACCATACACCTGCCGTCGCCCATCAACATCACCTAGCTAAATAAACAAAACCCTTAAAAGAACCACAAAAAATAGCTGGCATGGTAAATGCTTGTGTTCTATGCAGCATCATTAACATGCAATTATTGTAAATAATCAATTGTATATTTTGTTCAACAGCGGCGTTGAGCATGTTTTTAGCAACGAAGCTGAAAGTGATAGCCACCTTATTATTATAACTATATTGGAGCTACATAAAATGAACAACGAAACAATGAGATTACTTGCGCAATTCACACTGCGCGCTAGAAAAAATACGGGTGCAGTCGATATTAAACAAATGGTGGATAACCAGCCTTACCGCGAGGAAATATTTAGAGTGGTCAATGAAAATGCTGACGAAGAACTGCTCATGCTATCTTTAGAACTTAGCAATGCACTTAGCGACCTTTCCACTGTAGCCGACCCAATACCCGTTATTACTACTGTCGACCCGATAGCCAACAAATATATGGGCGGTGCACGTGGGTAAAATACAGACTAATTTAGGCGTGCATAGATATTTAAAGCATCCTTATCCTTGCTTCAAATAAGAAGTAAAAAATTTACATGTTGTTTTTTGACAACTTAAAAAAATAGCGAAAGCTTACTAGTTTTAAAATATAGACATTACATGCCTACTTAGCCATAATAGTGTGGCAAGTGTGCAGGCTTTGAAGGGCTGAAGCCCGCAAGCATGTATAAACGATATCATTAATTAAGTGAAGCAAATAATGCAATCTATAATAAATAAATTAATTCTCAGTTGCGCCCTAATGATTTTGATATCGGGCTGTGCATCAACTGTCGACAGAGATCCGTTACAAAGCGTTAATCGCGGGGTCTATAAATTTAATGACGTCACCGACAAAGCTGTGCTGCAGCCAGTTGCTAGAACCTATAGAGCCCTTACGCCTTCACCCGTCCGCAAAGGCGTCAATAATTTCTTTAGCAACCTCGGCATGCTCACAACAGTTTTAAATGATCTATTACAGTTTAAATTTGAACATGCCTTTGTTGACGCAGGCCGTTTTGTTATTAACTCTACTTTCGGCTTAGCCGGTTTTATCGACGTAGCCAGTATGGATAACATTCCCAAAAGAGACGAAGACTTTGGACAAACACTAGGTCACTGGGGAGTGGGTAATGGTCCATATTTAGTATTGCCCTTCTTGGGTCCTAGTACTTTACGTGATACAACCGGCTTTGTTTTCGATTCCGCCACCTCCGACCCAATTACCTATACACATAACATTGGTGAAGTAAGGTTACACAATCAACTGCGTGCTGCTCAATTTATAGACAAACGTACAGAACTTTTAAATGCGACCGACATAATAGACGATGCATCACTAGATCCTTATGCATTCACGCGTGATGCATACTTGCAACGCAGAGCAAGCATGGTGCAGGATGGACTGGTGCCGCAAGAGTTTTTAGATGAAGACTTTGAGCCTGCCGATGAAGATATAGCATTCATCGAAGAAGCTGCAGCGACTAGCGCAGAATAATTGTCTCTTCAATAAAAAAAGTCCCTACCTAGGGACTTTTTTTATTTTAAGCTAAACATCATATTATTTAATCAGCTCCGGCGACCGTCATTCGCTCTATCAATAGCGACCCTGTTTGTTTAGAACTCGGTGTAATCGCATCATTGCCTACGGCAACAATTTGTTTCAACATATCTTTCATATTGCCAGCAATTGTAATTTCCTCTACGGGATATGCAATCACGCCATTTTCCACCCAAAAACCTGCTGCGCCTCGCGAATAATCACCTGTTACCATATTAAGGCCCTGACCCAACATCTCGGTCACTAACAGTCCAGTCCCCATCATCTTTAATAACTCAGCAAATGTTTGCTGAGTGTCTTGCACAACTAAATTATGAGCGCCTCCGGCATTTCCTGTCGTGTGCATGCCCAATTTTCTTGCAGAATAACTAGACAAAATATAGCCTTGCAACATGCCATTCTCAACTAACATACGTGCTTTAGTTGCAACACCTTCATTATCAAATGGGCTGCTAGCAATCCCTTTTTTTACATGTGGCAATTCCTCAATATTAAGTAAAGCAGCACCCACTTTCGTCCCTATACTATCAAGCAGAAAAGATGACTTCCGATACAAGCTACCACCTGAAATTGCACTGATTAAAGACGAAATAATACTACTGGCCAACGCCGCTTCAAACAATACTGGATATTGTCCAGTTTTAATTGATTTTGGCCCAAGGCGACGAACAGTACGTTCACCAGCTAATTTCCCTACATATTCAGCAGATTTCATATCGCTTATAGCTCTAGCGCTGGTATACCAATAATCACGCTGCATTGCATCACCCTGTTTAGCAATAACGGAGCAGCTAATACTATGACGAGAGCTGGGATAGCCGCCAACGAACCCATGGCTATTTGCATAAACAAATAAACCTTCATTCGTTGAAACGTTAGCCCCCTCGGAATTGGTAATACGCTGTCTATCAACTTCTAAAGCGGCTGTTTCACAACGTTTGGCGATTTCTGTCGCCTGATCAACACTCAATGTCCACGGATGATACAAATCTAAATCGGCGGGATTTTGCGACATTAACGTCGCATCAGCAAGGCCACAAAACTCGTCTTGTGCTGTGTATTTAGCAATATCACATGCAGCCTGCACCGTATCTTTAAGCGCCTGCTGGCTGAGATCTGAGCTACTGGCATAACCTTTTTTCTGTCCAAAATACACCGTAACAGAAACGCCTTTATCTCGGTTATATTCGATGTTTTCTGTTTCACCCATCCGTACAGAAACGCTTTGTCCTGAACCATAGCTAACTTCGGTCTCTGCACTAGATGCGCCTGCCTGTTTTGCTAATTTAAGGACATCTTCATTAATTTGTTTTAAATTTTCTAAATGCATTCAGGCGCCATCATTAAAGTAAATTACTAAAGCTGTTATCATACCGTGCATCGGTTGCAACGAAGCCATAGAACATTAAAAACATGCAAGAAACAGACGATTTAATCCCATTCATCAGCAAAACTAAACTAAAAGCAGAAGCCGATGCGCAACAAGTGCTTGGTAAAAAACTAATTGGCTTGCCAAAAAACAAGCTTATTAAGCTTAATTTACCTGAGACACTATATGATGCGGTCATTGAAGCTAGCCGTCTCAAATCAAATGGTGCAAAACGGCGTCAGCTGCAATATATTGGTAGATTAATGCGTGACGTAGATACAGCATTAATTGCAGATCAATTCGCCCGTTGGGAAGGTCATCACCATGAAGAAAGCGCACGTTTTCATGCATTAGAAGTTTGGCGTGATCAACTGATTAACGAAGCAAGCACGTCACAATCAAATGCATTACAAAAATTTGTGACACAATACCCTAATGCTGAAATTCAGCAATTACGTAATTTAAGCCGCAATGCTCACAAAGAATTATTAGCACAAAAATCGCCTAAAAATAGCAGAGAGCTATTTAAACTAATCAGGCAAATTATAGAAGATGCCAAGCAACTATCGAATGAAAGTATTGAATAAAATGCATAAAGCACTAGCCCTATTAGCTTCACTATTTTTTTCTAGCGTGGCCTTTAGTGCAGAATCTGGATTGACACATTTTGACCTCACTAACCATTGGGTAGGCTTTGTTGCCATTGGTTTGTTTTTTATTGCCTACATACTTGTCATGGCTGAGGAATTTATTCACTTGCGTAAATCAAAACCCGTTATGTTAGCTGCGGGTGTTATTTGGGCTATTATTGCTTGGTATTATCAAGCACATGATGTACCACATGTCGTTGAACAAGCCCTACGACATAATTTACTAGAATATACAGAATTAATGTTATTTTTGCTCGTAGCCATGACTTATATCAATGCCATGGAAGAACGCCATGTGTTCGAGGCCTTGCGTACTTGGCTAATAAGAAGAGGTCTAAGTTACCGCGGCTTATTTTGGGTCACAGGTGCATTAGCCTTTGTCATATCCCCTATCGCAGATAACCTGACAACAGCTTTATTAATGGGTGCCGTTGTATTGGCTGTAGGTGGCAGCAATAAAAAGTTTGTTTTACTGGGCTGTATTAATTTAGTCGTTGCGGCCAATGCTGGCGGCGCATTCAGTCCATTTGGTGATATCACGACACTCATGGTTTGGCAAAAAAATGTCATCGCCAGTAATGGCGTTGTAACATTCTGGACATTCTTTACACTCATCGTACCCTCACTGGTTAATTGGCTAATCCCTGCCAGCATTATGCACTTTGCAGTACCTAACGAAAAACCAAAAGGCAACAGTAACCAGCTCCCTATGAAGCGCGGCGCTGTATCAATTATATTGTTATTCTTGGTTACCATTGCGACTGCTGTCAGCTTCCATAGCCTATTAGGCTTACCGCCAGTCATTGGCATGCTCACAGGCCTAAGCCTTTTACAAATACTATCCTTCTATTTAAGACTAAAGGGCGAAAAAACATCATTTACTAATGATCCAGTCGATCTTAGCAACCCTGTGCCTTACGATATTTTTGCAAAAGTTGCACGTGCAGAGTGGGATACCCTGTTTTTCTTTTATGGCGTTATTATGTGCGTAGGTGGCCTAGGCTTTATTGGTTATCTTAGCGCGCTTTCACAAACAATTTATATTGGCTGGGGCGCTACGAATGCCAACATCGCTGTTGGCGGACTCTCAGCCATCATTGACAACATACCGGTTATGTTTGCAGTGTTAAGCATGATGCCAGATATGTCACTCGGGCAATGGATGCTGGTCACATTAACTGCAGGTGTGGGTGGCTCAATGCTGTCAATTGGTTCCGCTGCTGGTGTTGCTTTAATGGGTCAAGCGCGTAGTAGCTATACATTCTTTGGCCATTTAAAATGGTTGCCTGTCATTGCCTTGGGTTACGGTGCCAGTATTGCCACACATTTATATATCAATAGTCACCTTTTCTAAACACATGCAGCCAATATTACTGCTGGCGTTTATTTAAGGTCGCTTTAGTCGTTGATCGCTGACCGTCACGGCTAAAAGCAACCTCCACAGTTTGACCTTGGTATTTTTTTGCCGCTACAGATAAAGTTTCTGGTTTTTGCAAATCAACGTCACCCATTGTTAACAAAACATCCCCACGTAGTAAATTCGCTTTTTCTGCTGGGGAGCCCTTAATAACCGCTAAGACTTTCAGGCCGTCTTCAGCGACAAATCCCCCATCATCATTTCTTTGTTTCAACTTAATAATATGCAGGCCAAACAATGGCATCGGTAATTTAACCCAATAACTGGCGTAATATTTATATTGCTCTTCTTCACCTTCCAACACAGCAGCATCTATTTCGTCTGTCGTCTTAGCTGCCGCCTTAATCGCCGCTATTTTCGATAAGCTCGATGTATTAGATGTATATTTTGTATACACCAACACTGTATCTGCACGGATAGATTTCGCGTGCTGTAGCGCCAAATCAGCGGAGACATCACCCGCTTCAAACCCAGTTGAACCCATCATGTCGTAGCCATTCTCTAACATGCTAATATTATCTTTATCAGAATGATTACTCACATACATTTTAGTATCTGGCTTATTTTGTAACGATTGTAAATTGCCGCTGTTTTGTGCTTTATAGTTTTTTTCAAATAAATTTTCAACCGCAAATACCGGCTGTACTATCATCGCCATAAAAGTAACTAATAATATTTTTTTAATCATTGTTAAAACCTCTTAATTTTTATCGCTATAATCTACTATAAATCATTTTTATTAAAAGTTAAGATTTAAAAATTAGACCATAAAGTAAATCAAATAATCCATATGCAAAACCAAACAATCAACATTGGGCTCGTTTCAATTAGTGACCGTGCATCAAAAGGCATCTACGAAGACAAAGGCATTCCGACGCTTAAAGACTGGTTAAACCAAGCGCTCACCTCATCTTTTAACACTGAAACGCGCTTGATAGCTGATGAGGAAGATGAAATAAAACAAACGTTAATTAATCTAGTAGACCATGAAAATTGTCACTTAATTTTAACAACAGGCGGTACTGGGCCAGCACTGCGTGATGTCACACCAGAAGCGACCTTAGCTGTCGGTGATAAAACCATGCTTGGCTTTGGTGAACAAATGAGACAAATTAGTCTGCATTTTGTTCCAACCGCTATTTTGTCACGTCAAGTAGCCGTTATTCGCAAACAATGTTTAATTATCAACTTACCGGGTCAGCCCAAAGCCATTGCACAAACATTAGAAGGCCTAAAAGATAAAGATGGCAACATCTCGGTACATGGTATTTTTGCGGCCGTGCCTTATTGTTTAGATTTAATTGGCGCACCAACTGTCGAGACCAATCAAACAATGGTTAAGGCTTTCCGCCCAAAACCAAAATGAATAATACGCATCAATATTTAATTAATAAAAGGTCTTTATGTCTGAGCTTTTAGAAAAAAAATGGCAAGACTGGATACATGATAATTTTCTACGCAATTGTAGGAAAGAAGACATGCTAACCATCATGACAAAAGCAGGCATTTCAAAAGAAATAGCGCTTTTTAATTTAAATAACTATGAAAGTAACCATGAAAAAGACACAAATAACCAACTGATTGTAGACAGTTCAGCAGGTAGTTGGATTACCAAGACTGCTGCCGAAAAAACTTTTCAGCAAGAAGCCAGTTATTTATTCCAACATGAAAATATTTTAGAAACCAGCGATGGCCAACGCATACATATATCAATGCGTTATGAGGCACCTGATATCGTGTTGTTAGATCATTTTATGACGCATGAAGAATGCGACACCTTAAGAGAACTATCAAAAGGCACGCTAACAAAGTCTGAAGTGGTCGATGATGCAACAGGTTCTGCCGTCGCGCATGCAGACCGGAGCAGCCAAGGCACATTTTTCAGATTAGGTGAAAACCCACTTGTAGAGAAAATTGAAGCGCGCATTAGCGAAATTACGGACCAGCCTGTTATTAATGGCGAAGGTATTCAAATACTTAATTATATTAATGGCGGTGAATATAAACCGCATTTCGATTACTTCCCCGATAACGAAGGCGGTAACAGCAACATGGCACAAGGTGGTCAGCGGATTATTACCATCATCATGTACCTGAACGATGTCGAAGCTGGCGGCGCCACAATATTTCCTGAAATCAACCTGAGCGTTTTTCCTAAAAAGGGATCTGCCATTTATTTTTCTTACTTCAACTCACTTGGACAAACTGACCCGCTAACCTTACACGGCGGCGCGCCAGTAACCAAAGGTGAGAAATGGATTGCCACAAAATGGATACGTAAAAATGCGTACGTCTAAATCACTTAATATTTCACATAAAACGCCCTATTAAATGCATTCTAAAAGCCTTATTAAATGGCTAAAAGGCCACGCACCAACTCTATTTTGGATTTTAATAGTCGCCACCATGCTACTGCTATTAATGGAAGTTTCACCCGCCCAAAATAGTTTTCCATTTTTCGATAAAATTGTACACGCAACCATTTTTACACTACTGAGTGGTGTAGGCTATGTAGCTTATACACAATATAGCTCCTTACTCTATTGCTTCTTAGCGATTTATGGTGCACTGACAGAAGTATTGCAAAGTGCACTGACGACTACACGATACGCAAGTTTATTAGATTGGCTAGCAGATTTGTTTGGAATATTATTATGTTTCAGCATTGTTTACCTTGTTAAAAGCACCACTAAAACACACCATGGCAACTGAATTTAACCTTATTGAAAAATACTTCACGCGCCCTACATCGCATACTGATTTAGGCATCGGCGATGATGCCGCCATTATTCAAGCATCAACCAATCATCAATTAGTCATATCAGCCGACATGTCAGTAGTAGGTACTCACTTTTCACACACTGCTGCACCGTATGACATTGGTTGGAAGTCACTTGCCGTTAACATTTCCGACATGGCAGCAATGGGTGCAAAGCCTAAATGGGTAACACTGGCAATTGCTTTACCGAAAGTAGACGAGGCATGGTTAGCAGAATTCTCGCGCGGGTTTTTCACTTGTGCGGATACATTCAATGTAAGTTTAATTGGTGGAGATACGACCCGCGGCCCTTTAAATATTACTGTGCAAATCATGGGTGAAATACCTTTAGGTAAAGCGTTAAAACGTAGCGGCGCACAAGCTGGTGATGATATTTGGGTAAGTGGTCAACTGGGTAATGCAGCATTAGGTTTGTCACATTATCAGAACAAAAAAGAACTACCCAAGGAAACACGCACCTTATGTCTAAAAGCTTTACATCAACCTCAGCCAAGAGTTACGCTAGGGCTGGCTTTGCATAATATTGCGCATAGCTGTATCGATATTTCAGATGGTCTATTAGCAGATTTAGGGCATATTCTTAAAGCATCCAACCTTGGTGCAACAATACATCTGAAACAATGCCCTACCTCAGACTATATAGTCAATCATCTGCATGAACCTGAAATACAACAACAGATATTAGCTGGTGGCGATGACTATGAGCTATGCTTTACTGCACCCAGCAAATATCATCAAACCATTTTGGAAATAAGTAAAACTTTAAACTTACGCTTAAGCTTAATAGGGCAAACAATGAGCGAACTCAGCTTGCATGTAACTGGGCTTGATGACAAAATATTATCTTTAGACAATAAAGGGTACGACCACTTTGCCAAATCTTAGATTTCTTTTAACACATCCTGCCCATTTCTTCGCGCTAGGTTTTGGTAGCGGTTTAGCTAAAAAAGCCCCTGGCACCATCGGCACATTATTTGGCTTACCTTTATTTCTACTCATCCTACAATTTTCACCAGAAACCAAATTAATCATTATTGCTGCATTGTTTATTATTGGCATTTATATTTGCAATATTGCCGGTAAAAACTTAGGTTACCCTGATGACCCCAGTATTGTATGGGATGAAATAGTCGCGATGATGCTAGTCCTTACTTTCACACCCTTTCATTGGCTCTGGTGGTTAATTGCTTTCACCTTGTTTCGATTATTTGACATCTGGAAACCATTCCCCATCCGTCAATTCGATGCAAAACTCAAGAATGGTTTTGGCGTCATGTTTGATGACTTGCTCGCCGCCATCTACACCATCATTAGCTTAAATATCATTGCATGGATACTCTCGATAATATATGTAACAAACTAGGTGCTGCACTCAAAGAACGTAAGCTATTACTAACCCTAGCTGAATCATGCACGGGCGGACTAGTTTCTCAAGCAATCACTGATGTTGCAGGTAGCTCTGCTTGGTTTGATTCTGGCTTTATCACCTATAGCAATGCTTCTAAACAAACCATGCTAGGTGTTTCAGCCAAAACCTTAAAAAACTTTGGTGCAGTGAGTGAAGCAACGGCCAGTGAGATGGCACTGGGGGCACTAAAACATAGCCAAGCGCATATTGCCTGTAGCATTACAGGTATTGCAGGACCTGATGGTGGAACAAAAGATAAACCAGTCGGCACAATCTGTTTTGCTTGGACAGGCAAAAATATTGCAGCTGTTAGCGCAACAAAAAAACTAAGCGGCAACCGCCAAGAGATTCGTCACCAATCAGCGGTTATCGCATTACAAGAACTGCTAGCCATATTAACTAATACTTAACATTACCATTAATGGTGGCCTCTGCTGCTGTACCTGCCGTAGTGCCCACTATAGCTATGCCGCTTATAAGACCGATAATGACCTCTATTATAATGGTGCCCTCTATTATAATGACGGCTCTTATTATAATGATGCCCGCTATAGCCATAGTAAGCTGGTGCGCTATAGTGCCTGACACGTGGTGCATGATAATAGCGAGCCACTGGCGCATAATGGTAACGAACAACGGGAGCTGCATGATAGCCATGATGACCGCCTCCAATATTAATACTAAAAGAACCACGCGCATTCGCAGTTGAAATGCTCATAACCGCTATCGCTAAACCTGTAAAAATTAAACGTAATATCTTCATAACGCTCTCCAAATTTCAAAAACCCTCTATGGGTAAATATTAAACGCTTCCAATTAACAATGGTTGACTCTAAATTGCAAATAAATTTAAGCGTTAGTTTCACTTACTTAAATGCCCAATTTATGAAATAATTGATTGTTAAATTTAATACCCCTTAAGCACTTAAAATTAAAGGCAAAAACCACATGGACGACAATAAAAGCAAAGCGCTCGCCGCTGCCCTTTCACAAATAGAAAAACAGTTCGGCAAAGGCTCCATCATGCGCATGGGCGATAGCGACACTAGAGATGATATTCAATCCGTTTCAACAGGTTCATTAGGGCTAGATATTGCACTGGGTATTGGTGGATTACCACGTGGCCGTGTGGTTGAAATCTATGGCCCTGAATCTTCTGGTAAAACAACGCTCACATTGTCTGTAATTGCAGAAATGCAAAAAGTTGGAGGCACTGCAGCCTTTATTGATGCAGAGCATGCATTAGATCCGCAATATGCAGCCAAACTTGGTGTTAACGTCCCTGACTTGCTTATTTCTCAACCAGACACGGGTGAGCAAGCATTAGAAATTACTGACATGCTAGTGCGTTCTGGCTCGGTTGATATTGTCGTCATTGATTCTGTCGCGGCACTCACCCCACGCGCTGAAATAGAAGGTGACATGGGTGATAGTCACATGGGTTTACAAGCCCGCTTAATGAGCCAAGCATTACGTAAACTCACTGGTAACATTAAACGTACAAACACCATGGTTATTTTTATTAACCAAATCCGCATGAAAATTGGCGTGATGTTTGGCAATCCAGAAACCACCACTGGTGGTAATGCACTCAAGTTTTATGCTTCTGTACGTTTAGACATCCGCCGTATTGGCGCCATTAAACGAGGCGATGAAATTGTAGGCTCAGAAACACGCGTGAAAGTCATTAAAAACAAAGTGGCCCCTCCATTTAAAAAAGCAGAATTTGATATTCTGTATGGCGAGGGCATCTCACGTGAAGGTGAAATTATCGATTTAGGCGTTGACTTAAAATTTGTTGAAAAAGCCGGTGCTTGGTATAGCTATAATGGCGAGAAAATTGGCCAAGGCAAAGATAACTCTCGTGAGTTTTTAAAAGAAAATCCAGCCATTGCGGATGAAATTGATGCAAAAATCCGCGCTAGTTTTAAAGTGGATGCTGAAGAAGTGACCGCCTCTAGCGAAGAGGATGACGCGTAACCTGAAAAACGTTCAAGAAAAATCATTGCGGCAGCGTGCACTTGAATATTTAGGTAAACGTGAATACTCCACTGTTGAACTGGGTCATAAACTTCAAGCCTATGCCGAAGAATCTGATGATATCCCAGCCCTATTAAAAGATTTTAAATCACGTGGCTGGTTATCAGACCTTCGTTTTACAGAGCAGATTGTACACGCAAGAAAATCTAAATTCGGCAGTGCTAAGGTTGCACACGAATTAAGACAAAAAGGCATTGCAGACGATTTAATAGCTGGCGCAGTGTCTGAAATAAAAGAAAATGAATTGGAACATGCAACTGAGGTTTGGCGTAAAAAATTCAAATCTCCGCCAACTAGTCGTAACGAATGGGCAAAACAAGGTCGATTTTTACAAAGCAGAGGTTTTGGATTCGATACGATTAAAAAAGTGTTAGACGATGCAAATGTAAGCACAACAGAAAATGACGATTAAATTAACTAACAGCCCAAGTAGCAATGAAGTTAGACAAGCCTTTTTGGACTTCTTTGTGTCTAAAGGCCATACCGCGGTTGCGTCTGCCTCATTAGTACCGCACGAAGACCCTACCCTGCTTTTCACCAACGCAGGCATGAATCAATTTAAAGATGTGTTCCTAGGTTTTGATAAACGCACTTATACGCGCGCTACAAGTAGCCAGAAATGTGTCCGTGCTGGCGGCAAACATAATGATTTAGAAAACGTGGGTTACACGGCACGCCACCATACTTTTTTTGAAATGCTCGGTAATTTTAGCTTTGGTGATTACTTCAAGCGTGAGGCCATTCAATACGCATGGGAATTACTCACCGAAGTCTACAAACTGCCAAAAGATAAATTACTCATTACCGTGTATGCAGAAGATGATGAGTCCTATGATATATGGCACAAAGAAATTGGCCTTTCATCTGAAAAAATTATCCGTATCGGCGATAATAAAGGCGCACGTTATGCCTCTGATAACTTTTGGATGATGGGCGACACAGGCCCTTGCGGCCCATGCTCAGAAATTTTTTATGACCACGGTGCACATATTGCAGGTGGCCTACCTGGCAGCCCAGATGAAGAGGGTGATCGCTATATCGAAATTTGGAACAACGTCTTCATGCAGTATAACCGCGATGAAAGTGGCGTGATGCATCCGCTACCGAAACCAAGTGTTGACACAGGCATGGGCTTAGAGCGCATTACCGCTATTTTGCAAGGCGTACATAGCAACTATGAAATTAATTTATTTCAAAAGCTAATTGCAGCAGCCGCACGCGAAACAAAGACTAAAGACCAAAAAAACCCTAGCCTTAAAGTACTAGCTGACCATATCCGCGCTTGTAGCTTTTTAATTGCCGATGGTGTGATGCCTAGCAACGAGGGCCGTGGTTATGTGTTGCGCCGCATTATCCGTCGCGCAGTGCGTCATGGCTACAAACTTGGTGAACGTAAAGCATTTTTCCACCGCATGCTACCTGACTTAGTCGCTGAAATGAGTCAAGCTTACCCTGAGTTGATTAGTGAACAAAAACGTATTTCAGCTATGCTTGAGCAAGAAGAAAGCCGCTTCTTTGAAACCATTGAAAATGGCATGAAAATTCTTGAAGCCGAACTAAAGGAAATAAAAGTAAATGGAAGTAACTCATTTAGAGGTGAAATTGCTTTTAAGCTTCATGATACTTATGGGTTCCCATTTGATTTAACAGCAGACATTCTCAGAGAATACAACTCGAAAATTGGTCCGACTACACACATTTCTTCCGGAAATCTAATAGGCAAAGGCGCTAAGGTATCAGGCCAAGCCATTAGGGTATCGAAGGAAATTAAGATAAATACTCATGATTTTGATGCGGCGATGGCACGACAAAAAAACCAAGCAAGGTCTGCCGGCAAATTCAAAATAGCAAGCAACTTAGAATACGATGGCAAAACCACAACTTTCCATGGCTACGAAAAACTAGAAACCGATGGCAAAATAACGGCACTTTATAAAAATGGTGTTGCAGTCAAGCAGTTATCAGAAGGTGAGCAAGGGATTGTTGTATTAGATAACACCCCTTTTTATGCAGAGTCTGGCGGACAAATCGGTGACCGGGGTGAACTTGAAAGCATCAATGGTCTTTTTGTAGTAGAAGACACGCAAAAAATTCAAGCTGCTGTATTTGGCCATCACGGTACGCTCAAAACAGGCACATTAAAAGCAGGCGAAACCATTGCGGCCAAAGTGAATCTGAAAATACGTACCGCCACCATGCGCAACCACTCTGCTACGCACTTAATGCATAAAGCTTTACGCGAAGTATTGGGTGAGCATGTGCAGCAAAAAGGCAGTTTGGTCGATACGGAAAAAACGCGTTTTGACTTTGTACACAATGCACCGATGACCGATGAACAAATCCGCCAAGTAGAAACCATCGTCAACACTGAAATTTTTACTAACCAAGCAACACAAGCACGCATCATGGACATTGAGTCTGCACAAAAAACAGGTGCACTCATGTTGTTTGGTGAAAAATACGGTGACGAAGTCCGCGTGCTCGATATTGGCTCATCACGTGAGCTATGCGGTGGCACACATGTCAACCGCACAGGCGACATAGGCCTATTTAGTATCATTGCAGAAGGCGGCGTAGCCGCTGGCGTGCGGCGGGTTGAGGCAGTTACTGGCCAAAATGCGCTTCGCTATATGCAAAAGATGGAGGCCACCTTGGGTGGCATTGCTGGTACGCTAAAAGTGCTACCAACTGAAGTGCCAACGCGCGTTAATAATTTGCTAGATCAATTGCGAAAATTAGAGCGTGAACTTAATGCAATTAAAGGTAGACTAGCCTCATCACAAGGCGATGATTTAGCAACACAAGCCATTGATATCGCTGGGGTGAAAGTGCTATCCACCACACTAGAGGGTGCTGATGCCAATACTATACGTGAAACCATGGATAAACTAAAAGATAAGTTAAAATCGGCTGTGATTGTACTGGCCAGTGTTAATGGTGAGAAAGTCAGCATTGCGGCAGGTGTCACCAGTGACCTTGTAGCAAAGATAAAAGCAGGTGAATTAGTGAACCATGTTGCCTCTCAAGTAGGTGGCAAAGGTGGTGGCAAGCCCGATATGGCGATGGCTGGCGGCACAGATGCTAGCAAATTACCCATGGCGCTGGCGAGCGTTGAAGACTGGATTAAAAATAAAGTTTAAAATTAACATTTTTTAATATGTAAAGAACCAAACATGGCATTAATCGTACAAAAATATGGTGGAACATCCGTTGCGAACCCTGACAGGATTCGTAACGTTGCCAAACGTGTGGCACGCCACTGCGCTAAAGGAGATCAGATAGTCGTCGTCGTATCAGCCATGTCTGGCGAAACAAATCGCTTAGTCTCGCTGGCAAATGAAATGACTAAAAATCCCAATCCGCGCGAGCTGGATGTCATTGTTTCTACAGGTGAGCAAGTTACCATTGGCATGATGTCTCTAGCACTGATTGAACTCGGCTTAAAAGCGAAAAGCTATACTGGTGCACAAGTCAAAATATTGACGAACGAAGCCCATGGTAAAGCACGCATTATCGGTATTGATGAAGACAGCATAAAAAAAGATTTAGACGATGGTTATGTAATTGTTGTCGCTGGTTTTCAAGGGTGTGATGCTCAAGGTAATATTACAACACTAGGCCGTGGTGGCTCAGACATCACAGGCGTTGCTTTGGCCGCTGCCCTTAATGCAGATGAATGCCAAATTTATACCGATGTCGATGGTGTGTATACGACTGACCCACGCGTTGTGCCTGAAGCAAGACGCTTACATAAAATCACCTTTGAAGAAATGCTAGAACTTGCCTCGCAAGGCAGCAAGGTACTACAAACACGCTCAGTTGAGTTTGCAGGAAAATATAAAGTTAAATTACGCGTACTATCTAGTTTTGAAGATGAAGGCGAAGGTACGTTAATAACATTCGAAGAAGACAGTAAGGATGAAAACATGGAAGAACCTCTTATTTCTGGTATCGCATTTAATCTAGATGAAGCGAAAGTAACGGTATTAGGTGTGCCTGATACGCCTGGTATTGCCAGTCAAATTTTAAGCCCTATCGCTGAAGCCAACATTGATGTTGATATGATTATTCAAAACCAAGGTGCCGATGGCACAACAGATTTCACATTTACTGTGCATAAAAATGAAATGGAAATAGCGCTTAATATCATTCGCGAAAAAGTACAACCCAATATTCATGCGCGTGAAATCAAAGGTGATGACAATATCGCCAAGGTTTCAGTGGTTGGTGTAGGCATGCGCTCACACGTTGGCATCGCCAATCAAATGTTCCGCACACTATCTGAAGAAGGCATTAACATACAAATGATTTCAACTAGCGAAATTAAAGTTGCTGTCGTCGTCGAAGAAAAATATATGGAATTGGCAGTGCGCGTTCTACATAAAGCCTTTGAGCTGGAAACTGTATAAACATAGTGGTGGACAGCAATGATTGATACATTGTTTTAATTGATTTTCATGCGAGTTTCGCGTAATATCGCGGCCTTGCAATAGCATTAAAAAGTTTAAAATCGGAGAGCTGGCCGAGTGGTCGAAGGCACTTCCCTGCTAAGGAAGCATACGGGGTCAACCTGTATCGAGGGTTCGAATCCCTCGCTCTCCGCCAAATAATAAAACGTCCTCTCGGGCGTTTTATTATTTTGTGGTGCGTGAGTAGATGAGAGCCCTCTTGGGTTCGACTAGTAAAGCACTGCTTTGCTGGACGCTGAGTTCACGAAGCGGTCTTGAGGCAGCACCGAAAGATGGAAGCTTCACCTTAAAGTGAAGCTGAACACAATCCCTCGCTCTCCGCCATTTCAACCGACTTAGCGCTTTCACGTGTGAATAATGGGCTTTAGCGCATATATTCCACGGGGACAACCCTTGCGGTTGTTGTATCAATTTTGACTAACTTTTCCCTAGCACCTCTTTAGCATTTAGGGCGGTCGTAGACACCCCTTCACATTTACCTTGTCAGTTCACTGACTTAGTTAAATGGGGAAGACCCTTGCGGTCTTGCGGGTGTGACACCTTAAGCACCCCTAGCGGGTGCTTTTTTATTTTGTGGTACGTGAGTAGATGAGAGTCCTCTTGGGTTTGACTTGTAAAGCACTGCTTTGCTGGACGCTAAGTTTACGAAGCGGTCTTGAGGCAAAGCCGAAAGATGGAAGCTTCACCTTAAAGTGAAGCTGAACACCATCCCTCCCCCCGTCAATCACCATCACATTCCGTTTTATTGAAATAAATATTTATAGCCGCGACTCAAGGTAAGCCACTTTGGAGTCATCATGAAAAATTCAACCAACCTAAAACGCTCAGCATTACTATCGTGCTATCGTCTCAAAAGCTGGCAATACACTATCTGTATTCGTTAGCATTAACTGTAAATGCTGTAACTAATATTAAGTCGCGCAACGTATAAGAAAAATAAGTTTTTAATGAAAGTAACTTTCAATATTTTTGCAAAACTGTTTGATGTTTGCTCGATTTGCTTTAGTCTGAAGGTTGCACTCAATTAATTTTTATTTGGATAGGTATGGATTACAGTGATGATAGGGAAAATAAATTTGTAAAATTAATGAGCAAAGCACAGCATGGCAACCATGCTGCCTATTCAGAATTATTACGCTCAATTAGCCCTCTGATTCGTGGGTTCATTTATAACCGTATTGGCAATGATGCTGACCATGACGATATTTTACAGGAAGTATTACTGGGCATTCATCGTGCCTCCCACACTTATAACACTGACCGTCCTTTCAAAAACTGGATGTTCGCTATTGCAGATCATAAAGTGAAAGATTATTTGCGTCGCTATTATCGTAAAAAAACCTTAACCCAAATAGATATTGAGAAAATCCAGGATTTTTTTACTGTTCCTGTAACCGAAGATAACAATGCCAGCGAAACACTAAGTGAATTACTTGATGAATTGCCAGAAAAACAGAGACGTATTGTTCATATGATGAAAATTGATGGATACAGTGCTAAAGAAATTGCAGAAACAATGGATATGAGTGTTTCTAACGTAAAAGTAACAGCTCATCGCGCCTATAAGGTGTTGATTGCAAATGGTCAGAAAAAAGCAGAAGCCTGATATGCAAACAGATGATTTTATAACGACATTGGCAAAGGAAGGCGCTAAAAACCCATTCATGCATCCATCAAAGGTAGTTGTCATTTGGCTTACAGCAATAATCACCTATTATGCCGCTCTTGTTACTTTGTATGGTTTTAGGCCTGATATAGCAGTAAAAATTACCCAGCCTGTTTATTTGATTGAACTGTTTGGTATGATCCTTACCGCTATTATGGCTGCATGGTCGGCAAGCTGGCTGGCTCTGCCCGACACCAACCAGAAATCATGGGTGAGGTTCCTTCCATTTATCCCATTGGCATTTTTAATGGGTATTTTAGTGCATGGCATGTTTACCACCAGCACACTCACTCTTTCCGAGTGTCTAGAAATAGGTCGTTATGACTGCATTTTTCAGATTATCCTTTACAGTCTGCTTCCAGCTGGGTTGATGTTTTATACGATGCAAAAAGCTGCTCCTGTACGCTGCTGCTGGGCTGGCAGTATGGCGGGCTTATCAATAGCCAGTTTTGGTTATATTTTGCTGCGCCTAGTAGACAATAACGATGATCCAACTCAACTGCTTGTCTGGTGTTTTCTACTAGTGTTTTTGAATATGACGACCAGCATGGTAGTTGGGCAACTATATCTTGGTCGCATCTGGCGATCCTGACTTTTCTGTTTTCCTAAAATTTATTTTAAAGCATGTAACTTTCGATTGTAGCTACAGCGAACATACTTACAAGTTCACAACAATAAATACGAAATGAGTTATGGGGCTATACATTATTGTCGCAGTTGCTCTTCTCGCCTTACTAAGTTTCACCAATGGCGCTAATGATGTATCAAAGGCAATTGCTACGCTGGCTGGAGCAAAAGTTACCTCCATACGAAAAGCGGTCATGTGGGGAACTTTATGGACACTTGCCGGAAGTATAAGTGGACTTTTCTGGGGTGCGGCGATTATTAAGAATATTACACAAAATATTTATACTATCCAGCCGGATTTTTCCTTTGCTATGGCATTTTCCATCGGGCTTGCTCCTGCCTTATGGGTATTGCTAGCTACATGGCGAAAATGGCCTGTATCAACTACACACGCAGTTGTTGGTGGACTTCTTGGTGCTGGCGTTACCGCTTTAGGGATGTCAGGCATTGCATGGAATAACACGTTACTAAAAATAGGATTGCCCCTACTTGTAAGCCCTCTATTGGCTATTGGCCTTGCTTATATGTTAAGTCCATTATTGCAAAAAACAGTATTTACTCTTGAAAAAATACGCTTTTGTCTTTTGCCAACACCTAAACTTGCTTTTGTTACCGCAAATAAAATGGAAAAGGTAGAAGCCAAAAGTTGTATCGTTTGTCATTGTGATAGCCCAGAAGCTGCTACCCATCACAATATTGCCGTATCGGTTAACCACATGCACTGGCTAACCAGTGGGATGCTTTCATTTTCACGAGGACTAAACGACACACCAAAATTAATCGCAGTGATTCTTCCCTTCTTGCTTGCCGGAAACTTACCGAAGGAATCCATGCTATGGATGTTTATCGTTTCTGCCACTGCGATGGCAGCAGGTGGCTTGCTGGTTGGCAGCCGTATTACCAAAGTGCTTGGATTTAAAGTGACAGAGCTGGATCACACGCAAGGTTTTTCAGCCAACGCCGTGGCAACATTTATTGTATTATTTGCCAGCAAACTAGGCCTCCCGGTTTCCACTACTCACGTTTCAGCCTGTTCCATCATGGGGCTAGGATTATCTGACGGACGTGGAATCAATAAAAATACGGTATTTTCCATGCTATTCGCCTGGCTTATCACTGTGCCAATAGCAGCCTTATTTGCCACGATTATTTATTATCTAATAGGTAGCGTATGAACACTAAACTCGTAAAAATCGGATTGTTATTGTTGTTAATTGCAGCCATTACTGCATTCTTTACCTTAGATCTGAAACAATATACAACACTTAACTATATCAAGGAACAACAATCCACATTACAGAATTACTATCATCAGCATACATTTTTAGTGTTAGCAGTTTTCGGCCTTACATACACCATGATTACAGCATTCTCTCTGCCAGCGGCAACGGCTATGACACTTCTTGGTGGTGCTTTATTTGGATTTGTTACCGGCTTCATTATGGTTTCATTTGCCAGTAGTATTGGTGCAACGCTTGCTTTTCTCATGGCGCGATTTCTACTTAAAGATTCTGTGCAGAAAAAGTATGGCCACCTTCTTAAAAAAACAAATGAAGGTTTTGCCCGCGAGGGCGCATTTTACCTCTTCGCTTTACGCCTCGTGCCGATAGTTCCGTTCTTTATTGTAAACATATTGATGAGTCTTTTACCTATAAAAGTACGGACATTTTATATGGTCAGCCAGCTTGGGATGTTGCCAGCTACTGCTGTATATGTTTATGCAGGTACTGAGATTGGTAAAATTGATTCATTTTCTAACATTGCATCACCGTCCTTATTTGCAGCGCTAGTGTTGCTCGGGCTGTTTCCCATTATCGCAAAAAAAACGTTGGGTTTCTTGAGGAATAAAAAAACATGAGCAAGTATGATTACAATATTATTGTGATTGGCGGCGGTTCTGCTGGACTTGTTTCCAGCTATATTGCTACTGCGATAAAAGCAAAGGTTGCGCTAATCGAAAAACATAAAATGGGTGGCGATTGCCTAAATACTGGATGTGTACCAAGCAAAGCGCTGTTGCGCTCCGCCAAAATGCTTTCCTATGCTAAGCGTGCTAAGGAGTTTGGTTTTAAAAAGGCATCGGTTGAGTTTGATTTTAAAGAAGTGATGCAGCGTGTTCAAGATGTTATAAAAACCATTGAGCCACATGACTCAAGAGAACGTTACACCAATCTTGGTGTCGATTGTATTGAAGGAGAAGCAACCATTACTTCGCCACATAGTGTTGAGGTAAATGGAAAGACGCTAACAGCACGTTCTATCATTGTAGCAACGGGTGCACGGCCAAGGGTTCCTCTCATTCCGAATCTTGATAAGATTGACTATCTCACCAGTGATAATGTTTGGGATTTGAAAGCGCTTCCAAAGAAACTGGTAATACTTGGTGGCGGCCCAATCGGCTCGGAAATGGGGCAGGCTTTTTCACGCCTAGGGGCAGAAGTAACCATCGTGGAAAAGGCGCCACAAATCTTAAAACGCGAAGATGAAAATATCATCAAACTGGTTACAGAAAAATTTCAGCAAGAAGGCATTAAGATTTTAACCCATCACCAGGCCAGGGCATTTAAAGGCAATACCCTCATTTGTGAATATCAAGGCAAAGATGTTGAAATCAAATTTGATAAAGTTTTTGTAGCGCTTGGCAGAAGCGCTAATGTCACTGGCTTTGGGTTAGAGGAACTAGGCGTTGAAATTCGTCCACGAGGTACTATCGAAGCTAACCCTTTCCTGCAAACCAACATACCCAGCATCTACGTGTGTGGTGATGTCACTGGCCCATACCAATTTACCCACACAGCAGCTCATCAGGCATGGTACGCTAGCGTGAATACACTCTTTAGCCCGCTCAAGAAATTCAAGGTGGATTATAGCGTGATTCCATGGGCAACATTCACTGACCCAGAAGTAGCGCGTGTTGGTCTTAACGAAAAAGAGGCTAAGAAACAAAATATTCTTTATGAAGTAACCACTTATGGCATTGATGATCTAGACCGTGCCATTGCTGACTCTGAAGCGCATGGGTTTGTAAAAGTGTTGACTGTGCCAGGTAAGGATAAAATCCTAGGCGTGACGATTGCTGGCACACATGCAGGTGATTTAATTGCTGAGTATATTTTGGCCATGAAATACAACATAGGTATGAATAAAATCCTTGGTACTATTCACATCTATCCAACACTAGCAGAGGCCAATAAATTTGCGGCAGGAGAATGGAAACGTGCGCATGTGCCAACATTAGCCATGAAATTACTGGAAAAATTCCATGCGTGGAGACGATAATGAAGACGTTTGAAGCGGTGCTCCGGGAGCATGATATTGAGTTACAACGAGACGCCATTAAAACCCTGCAGGTAAATATTGGTAAGCGTTGCAATCAGGCCTGCCATCACTGCCATGTAGAATCTGGCCCAAACCGCACGGAGAATATGACGCTGGATACAGTAGATAGACTACTTAAGCTGCTTGCTAAAGAACCTCAAATTCATACCGTTGACATTACTGGCGGCGCACCAGAATTAAACCCGCACTTCCGTCACTTTGTTGTTGAAATTCGAAGAATGGGTAAAGAAGTAATTGATCGTTGTAATCTTACGGTGCTGTTTGAAGAGGGACAGAATGACACACCAGAATTTCTAGCAGATAACAACGTACAGATTGTGGCTTCATTACCCTGTTACAAGGAAAGCAATGTGGAGGCCCAACGTGGCAGAGGCGTGTTTGGTAAGAGCATTTCGGCGCTCGAAAAACTAAATGCCCTAGGATATGGTAAGGAGGGAACTGGGCTTATTCTGAATCTAGTGTATAACCCTGTGGGTGAGCATTTACCACCAGCACAAATAGGGCTGGAAGCAGATTACCACGCCCATTTGAAAGACGAATTTAATATCGAATTTAATCAGCTCTTTACTATCACCAACATGCCGATAAAACGTTATGCGCACATGCTGGAGCGTGAAGGTAAAATGCACAACTACATGCAATTACTCATTGATAATTTTAACCCACAAGCAGCTTTAGATGTAATGTGCACTGAGCTGGTATCTGTTGCTTGGGATGGGCAGATATATGATTGCGATTTTAACCAAATGCTGGATATCCCACTTAATTGGAAAGCTCGAAATATTTTCGATATTGAACATTTCACCAATATAGAATCCAACATTGCTGTTGCCAGCCATTGCTTTGGTTGTACAGCAGGTGCTGGTAGCTCATGTGGAGGCGCTTTAGTATGAGAGTAATCTTTTTATGCCTTATTGTTATAGTGCAGATAAACACTGCTTTTGCTAATGACAACTGGAAACATGAATGGCCAGATACGGATTTCAGCAGAACCAACATTGATTTTAACGAAATCACGTCTGGTGGCCCACCGAAAGATGGCATTCCAGCAATTGACAACCCGATATTTAAACCTGCTTCAGAAATCGACAATATCAGTAAAAAAGAACCCGTTATTAGCCTTAATATTAACGGCGATGCGCGGGCGTACCCCATACGCGTTTTAATGCATCATGAAATTGTCAATGATATGGTGGGCGGCATACCTGTTTCCATAACCTATTGCCCGTTATGCAATGCCTCTCTTACCTTTGAACGAAAATTAAAGGGTAAGGTTCTTGATTTTGGTACGACTGGGAAGTTACGTAAATCAGATATGATCATGTATGACCGGCAAACAGAAAGCTGGTGGCAACAATTTACAGGTACTGGCATTGTTGGGAAATATATGGGGGAAAAACTGAAGCTTGTGCCTTCACGCATCGAGTCCTTTGCTTTATTTAAGGAACGTCATTTGCAAGGTAAAGTATTAGTGCCAAACAACCCAAAGGCCAGGGCCTACGGCAACAACCCTTATGTCAATTACGATTCATCTATGCGGCCATTTTTATACAGAGGTAAATATAATGGACCTGTCCCGCCACTTTCAAGAGTAGTGGCTATCGGTAATGACGCATGGCCATTGTCACTTTTAGCAGAAAAAAAGCGTATTGAGCATAATGATTTGGTCATAAGTTGGCAGGAAGGTCAACATTCTGCGTTGGACTCTTCGGCAATTAACAGGGGTAGAGATATTGGTAATGTCACCGTGACAAAAAACGGGAAAGATGTTGTATATCATGTTCCGTTTGCCTTTGCTTTTCTAGCCTTTAACACGGAAGGGCAAATTCATATGGAAGCAAGTGATGGAAAATGAGATAGGTTTGCGGTTGGGGATTTTTTTCGGTGTACTGGTTGTGGTGCTGCTGGTGGAATACTTGCGGCCCAAGCGTGACCTCAAACTAAAAATTTTCACCCGCTGGGCTCAAAATCTCTCTCTTATTGTTATTGGTAGCATTGTGATTAGAGTGTTAGTTCCTTTTACCGCAGCAAGTGTAGCAATATATGCGGAGCAACATCAGCTTGGTCTGCTACATTATTTCTCCGTTCCTTTTTCAGCCAGTATTATTGTCTCTGTGATATTACTTGATTTTCTTATCTATACTCAGCATGTAGCCTTTCACCTTATTCCGCTATTCTGGCGCCTACATAAAGTACACCACATTGACCAGGAAATTGATGTGACTACAGGTGTGCGTTTCCATCCTGTCGAAATACTACTATCTACTCTGATCAAATGTACAGCAGTACTGATATTTGGCATCCCTTTTGTTGCAGTCGTGATCTTTGAAATCTTGCTTAATGCTACCGCCATGTTTAATCACGGCAATATCAACCTGCCTTCAAAGCTTGATAAATGGCTACGGATAATTATTGTTACACCTGATATGCACCGCGTGCACCATTCCATAATAATAAAAGAATTTAACAGTAATTTTGGCTTTAATTTACCTTGGTGGGACAGGATATTTAAAACCTACCAAGCACATCCAGTAGGTGGGCACCATAAAATGACTATCGGGCTAAATGCCTATCAAGACATTGGCAAAACAGGATTACTAGCGTTATTAACCATTCCATTTCGTAAGAAATAACTTTTAAGGCGTAATTATGTCAAAAACAAACACCGTAACTAAAAGCGTACAGAAATATTACGGCGAGGTGTTAACAACTAAAGAAGACCTCAAAACCAGCGCTTGCTGCCCGGTTGATGCAATGCCAGCGCATTTGCGCCCATATGTAGCTAATATACATGAAAAAGTACAATCTAAATTCTATGGTTGCGGATCACCTATCCCCCATGCATTGGCAGGCCGAACCGTACTTGATTTGGGTTGCGGAAGCGGACGCGATGTGTATACCATATCCCAGCTTGTGGGCGAACAAGGTCATGTTATCGGCGTGGATATGACCGAAAATCAACTTGCAGTTGCCAGAAAGTATATTGGCTACCACATGGATAAATTCGGCTTTAGTGCACCCAATGTGACTTTCCATCAAGGTTATATTGAGGATTTAGGAATACTGGGAATAGAAGATAATTCAGTGGATGTGGTAACGTCTAATTGTGTGATCAATCTTTCACCTAGCAAAGAAGACGTGTTCCGCGAAATTTTCCGCGTGTTAAAACCGGGCGGAGAACTCTATTTTTCAGATGTGTTTACAAGTAAACGTGTGCCAGAAGATTTAACGCATGACCCTGTGTTGCTCGGCGAGTGTTTAGGCGGTGCGATGTATATTGAGGATTTCCGCCGGATGTTGCGTAATATTGGCTGCTTTGATTATCGCATTGTCAGCAGCAGCGCAATCGAATTAAACAATGCTGAATTGCAGCGCAAAGCCGGGATGATTGATTTTTATTCAATAACAGTCCGCACCTTCAAATGTGACTTTGAGGACATCTGTGAGGATTTCGGTCATGTGGCATATTACAATGGCACGATTTCTGACAGCCCACATGCGTTTGTGTTAGATAATCACCATACCTTCAAAAAAGGTCAGCCAGTACCAGTGTGTGGAAATACCGCCAAGATGCTATCGGAAACTCATTACAGCAAGCATTTCCGCGTTGAAGGAGATTTTTCTACGCATTACGGCGCATTTGATTGCTCACCGGCCTTATCTCAAGAAAAGGTGCAAATCGAAAAGTGCTGTTGACCCATTCATTTTCATGATGCTTATCACATTTAATAAAGAAAATCCCAGATACAATCAATCATGAAAAGGATATAGCATGCTTGCCATTATTGGAGGAACAGGGATTTACAAACTTGAAGGACTAAATGTTGCCGAAGAAATAGCGATAGATACGCCTTTTGGCGCACCGTCTGCACACATTGTAAAGGCAAAATATAAGGGTAAGGATCTGCTTTTTCTGCCGCGTCACGGAACACATCACCAGCTTTTACCACATGAAATAAACTATCGTGCAAATATCTTTGCACTAAAAAAATTAGGTGCTCGCCAAGTGCTAGGATTCTCCGCTACGGGAAGTTTACGGAAAGATATTCGCCCCGGTGACTTTGCCATTCCTGCCCAATATTTTGATTTTATCAAAGGCAATCGCAACAAAACCTTCTTTGGCAAAGGACTAGCAGCACATGTTTCTACTGCTGAACCAACCTGCAAAAACCTAACTGCTTGGGTTGCAAATAAGGCAAAGGAGATGGCACTAACACTTCATACTGGAAAAACCTATGCCTGTGTTGATGGCCCGCGCCTTGGCACCAAGGCGGAAAGTAATTTCCTACGGTTGGTTGGCTGCGATTTGGTGGGTATGACTAACGTGCCTGAAGTGTTCCTTGCGCGTGAAGCGCAGCTTTGTTATGCGACTATCGGCATCGTTACCGATTACGATTGCTGGATGAAAGATCCAAAACACCATGTCAGTGTTGCCACAGTTATTTCTCGCTATGGCGAATCCTTACAAAAAGCACAGGAATTATTGCTAAACCTTCTGGATACTGAGATTCCTGAAATAGACCCAAACCATAGAGAATCCTTGAAGGATGCCGTGCTAACCCCAAAAAATGCTATACCAGAAGAAAAACTGGCGTTACTAAAGGTTCTCAGCGTGTAAGTCATGATGCTTTCCGTTATCATCCCACTTGCACCAAATGAAACAGCTTGGCAAGCCCTTCTGGCAGATCTGGCAAAATTGCCCGATGGTACGGAAATTTTATTTGTGACTGCGAAAGAAATAGAACCCTCGCATGAAACTGTATTCTTACCTAATAAAGTGGTGCACTGGCTAACGAGCACGGCGGGTAGAGCCAACCAGATGAACGCCGGTGCTAAAGCTGCAAAAGGAAAATACTTGTGGTTCTTACATGCAGATTCTGAATTCGGTTGGGATACATTATCTGTGCTATTACGAGCAATACAAAACCACCCAAATAGTTTACTCTATTTTGACTTGGCATTTCTTGGGGGCGCATCGCCACTAATGTTTCTAAATGCTTGGGGGGTGCGCTTTCGTTCCAGGATATTTAAAGTGCCCTTTGGTGATCAGGGATTTTGCATTAATAAAAATTTATTTAAGGAGATTGGCGGATTTCCTGAAGGCTTGGCTTATGGTGAAGACCATGTGTTTGTGTGGAAGGTTAGGCAACATGGCATAGAGATTCAACCTGTTGGCACCACACTTTACACCAGCGCACGTAAATATAAAAAATATGGTTGGCTGAGAACCACATGTCTACACCAGTATTTATGGGTAAAACAGGCCTGGCCCGAGTGGAAGAAACTAAGAAAAGGACACGCAGCATGAGCGTAGCATTAGCCATTTTTGCAAAAACTGCTAGCCTTTCACCTGTAAAAACAAGGTTGGCTGTTAGCATTGGTGCGCCACTTGCAGAAGCATTCTATGCCTTAAGCGTTGAGTCTATAACAGAAGTTGTAACGGCAGCGCGAACACAAAGCAAAAAAACACTCATCCCTTATTGGGCATTAGCTGAAGAAGAGGCTATAAATTACCCACAGTGGCAAACATTTCAAAGACTCTGGACAGGAGATGGTAATTTAGGTAACCGTCTGCACAATATATACAGCAGCTTACGCAAAACACATACATATGTGATGATGATAGGCACTGATAGTCCACAGCTTGAGCCAGAGATTATAACCAATGCTATCAAAAAACTAACGGGACAACCTAAGTCCTGCATTATTGGTCCATGCCCTGATGGTGGATTTTACTTATTTGCCGCAACAGTTCCAATCCCAAAAGAAGTCTGGACGAATGTAACCTACAGCAAATGTACAACATTGCAAGAGCTTACTAAGCAATTGGAACAACATGAAATAAAGGTAAGTTTGCTTATCTCTAAAGGAGATGTTGATACGGCAAGCAACCTGAAGCCACTTATTAACGCATTGAAAATTAATAACAACTTACTTCCAGCACAGCAGAAATTATATAGGTGGCTGCAAAGCCAGACGTAAATTCTCAACTTAAAATGGAAAAAATATGACTAAAAAACAAAATCATATGCGCTTAAACAAAGATTTAATAACACTTGAAATAACGCATTCAAAGCGAGCTTTTTAACAGAAACTAATGATTCGCAGCTACATTCAGCTTTAATTCAAACAGGCAACCAAGCGAGATTGGGAACACCTTAAGCACCCCTAGCGGGTGCTTTTTTGTGCCTAAAATAACAACTCCGCAAACTCCTTTTCCATGCACATTTTTGGGTATTTTCACGCTAACAATATAGTCTTTAAACAAATTTACAACACAACCAATATGGCCTATTTAATAAAAAATATGGTATAAAAATTAATGGTTTATAGAAACTACCTAAATTTGAACATTAGATATAATTTAGTATAAAAATATGCCATTTTGTGACTTTTTTGCCACACTTTCGTCAATATTGTTAGTTTAATGACCTAGATTTATCTTTTATCCGTTAAAAAGTTATTAACCATATGATTTATATGAAACAATAATTCAGGCACTAAAATTGCTTAACTAAAACAGTAGTTATAACTGTATTGGCCACATGACACAATCTCTATTTAGCAGCAACTGGTATCGCGTCTCGAAGCTTAAACCAAAGCTTCGTGAAGCCGTAACCGTTAGGCGACAGCACTGGCGAGGCCAGCTATGGTATTTACTTTCAGATGAAACCAGCGGGCGCCAGCATCGCATCAACACTGCCGCATACCAATTTATTGGCAGATGCAACGGCAGCCTAACAGTGCAGCAAGTGTGGGATGCTATTCTGCTAGATAAGAAAGATAATGCGCCAACACAAGATGAAGTGATTCAGCTTTTAGTCCAACTAAACCGACAAGAACTTTTACAGTGTGAGCAAACACCTGATAGTGCAGCACTTTTCCAACGTCGTAACGAACGCGCCAAACAAAAACGCAAATCCTACGCCAACCCTTTTGCACTACGCATGCCATTCGGCGACCCTGCACCTTGGCTAAACCGTCTAGATTCTTTTGCGAAAGTTTTATTTCGCCCTATCACATTTTTTATATGGCTAGCCCTCATGCTCATTGCCATTTTAATTGCTGGCAGCGAATGGAATATGATCTACACCCATGCAAGCTTACATATGATTACACCGCGCTACTTAACCATCACGCTCATCTGCTTCCCTATCATTAAAGCATTGCATGAGCTAAGCCATGGCTTAGCTGTACGACGATGGGGTGGCGAAGTGCATGAGTTTGGTATGTCACTACTTATTTTTGTTCCTGCCCCTTACGTTGACGCTTCTGCTGCCAATGCTTTCCCTTTAGCCAGGCAAAGAATGGCTGTCAGCGCCGCTGGGATTATGGTGGAAACTACACTAGCTGCGTTAGCACTTATTATTTGGATTAACATTCAACCTGGCGTGGTGCAAGACATTGCTTTTGTTGTCATGGTTATCGGTACCGTGTCTACTTTGCTATTTAACGGAAATCCTTTATTACGTTTTGATGGATACTACGTATTATCTGATTTTCTTGACATACCAAATCTTGCAACACGTAGTAACCAATATTGGAGCAACAAACTTCATCGCTACATCACCAACACCTCACCACTAGAAATGACAACGGGCGAAAAGAAATGGTTATTTTTATATGCGCCTTTATCTTTCGCCTATCGCTTATTTATCTCAATCATCATCATACTTTGGCTAGGTGCCAAATGGCTTTTATTAGGCATTCTAGCAGCAGCCTACATGACGTTTAGCTTGCTTATACGGCCAATTTTTAGATGGGTGAGCCAAGTATTAACCTCAGGTGCACCTGGCCCTGAACTGGATAATGTTCGCCGCAAACTGGCTTTATTAGGCGTAAGCGTAGTTTTAATCGTATTTTTAATGCCGATTCCATTTTCTACCATAGCCCCTGCTGTCATTTGGCTGCCAGAGCAAGCGCAAGTTAGGCCGCTAGGGAACGGATTTATAAAAACATTGCCAACCCAAGATGGGAAGCAGGTAAAAGTCGGCGACTTACTTGCCGTAATGGAAAACCCTAATTTAACTAAATTGCGAGCCAAACTCACTAGTAAACTTGATGGCCTGCAAGCAGATCAGTTTCAATTAATGTTAACAAACCCTGCCAAAGGGAAAAATATTAGCGAAGAAATTATAAATGTCAAAAAAGAACTTGCTCACGTTAAAGAAAAAATTTCAGAGCTTAATGTTGTCGCTCAGGTGAACGGACAACTCGTTATGCCACATCAAGCTGACAAATTAGGTACCTATGTCCGTCGAGGGGACAATATGGGTTATGTCTTTGAGAATGCCGCAATACGTTTAAGAGCTGCCGTGGCAGAAAAAAATGCCTATCTCGTGCGCAACAACACCCGCAAAGTAAGTGCATGGCTGGCAGAAAGCCCCAATATGAAATTGTTGGCTAACATGACAACAGACACTCCTGCAGCTACTCGAATACTACCTAGCCCCGCTCTTGGTGATCACGCAGGTGGTCAATATGTAACAGACCCAGCTGACAAAGATGGTACCTTGGCAATAGAACCCGTATTTTTATTTGATTTAAAACTCGCGGATTCTAAAATGACACGCGTTGGTGGACGTGCACTCGTCCGGTTTGAACATGAAGCAACACCTTTAGCAATACAACTTTACCACCGTGCTAGACAGTTATTCTTACACAATTTCGAGCCTTCCACATGACAACTAGAGCAAACAAAATACCAGTGCCAGGTTTGCTTTGGGGGATGTATCCAGAGCAAAAAGAAGATTACCTTTCTAGCAAAAATGGCTTTGCTTCAACCTTAACGCAATCAATCTTGAATGGCTTGAACTTTTTTGAAAAAAGAAAAGAAAATCGCTTTGTGTTGCAAGTAAGAGCCCAAGAAAGCATTGTTAGTACCTACAACACTGAGCAGTTCAAACTAAAGCTACAAGAAACACAAATAGCATTGAGAAAAGACGGGTTCACCAACGAACTTATTACGAGAACTTTCGCACTCGTTGGTCAAGTTTACCTCAGCACCCTATCAGTAAGATTATTTGATGCTCAAATTATTGCGGCTTACCATATGTTAAATGGTCGCCTAGCAGAGATGGCAACAGGGGAAGGTAAAACTTATGCCGTTGCCTTAGCGGCTGCCACAGCAGCACTTGCTAGCGTACCTGTACATATCATCACAGCTAACGACTACTTAGCCGAGCGCGATGCCCAATCGCTACAAGCATTTTACCAAGCGTTAGGCATTACTGTCGGTGCAGCCATTCAAGGACAAGCACCTAATCAACGTGCAGCTGCATATGCTTGCGACGCTACCTACTGCACTGCTAAAGAACTTGTTTTTGATTACCTACGCGATGGTGTGCAACGTAATGATAAAAGCACACAATGGGATACTGAGAACGAATCAAAATCAATACAACCGTTATTACTTCGCGGCTTATGTATGGCTATTATTGACGAAGCCGACAGCATACTCATTGACGAAGCGCGTGTACCACTCATTCTGTCACAAGCAGTTAATAATGATCAGGAAATGAAATATCTCGACCAATCTTTAAACTTAGCAAAAAAATTGAAAATTAAAGTCGATTTCAAGTTAAATATAGACACGATGCAAACGTTACTGACAGAAACAGGCCGTGAGAATCTTGAAATGAAAGCGCAAGCATTACCAGCAGTTTGGCACAATCGCTTACATCGTGAAGAGGCTATCTGCCAAGCATTGGCGGCGTTATATTTATATCAACAAGATCGCCATTATCTTATACAAGATAAAAAAATACATATTATTGACGAAACGACAGGCCGCATTGCGCAGGGCCGTACTTGGTCTCACGGTTTACATCAGTTAATCGAGCTAAAAGAAGGTTGTGAGGCCAGCCCTGCATTGGCTACGCTTTCTCAAATTACATACCAACGACTTTTCCCTCGGTATCTCCGCCTTGGTGGCGTGAGTGGCACATTGGCTGAATCACGCAATGAACTATTACGTGTTTATGGATTGCATGTGAGCCATGTTCCATTACGCTCTCCCAACCAACGAGAAATACTACCAACACGCTTATTTAAGCATCACGAAGCGTTAAGAAATGCACTTGTTGATAGAATTGCTGCACTTCAATTGACTGGGCGACCCATATTAATTGGCACTGAATCTGTTGCTGAGTCCGAGACATTATCGGCCTCACTCCAAAAAATTGGCTTAAAACACACCGTTTTAAATGCACGCAATGATCAAAATGAAGCAGAATCAATAGCCAAAGCCGGCCAAGCAGGTGCAGTAACGGTCACGACCAATACTGCCGGACGTGGCACAGATATTGCTTTAGACAAGGGCATCAATATAAAAGGTGGGCTACATGTGATTAGCTGTCAAATTAATACCGCTAGAAGAATCGATCGTCAACTTGCAGGCAGGTGTGCTCGACAAGGAGACAATGGAAGCGTGGAAACATGGGTTTCTTTAGAAACACCATTACTGAAGAATAATTTACCTTTTTGGCTAAAATTGCTAGCAGGAAAATATACCGAGTCTTTACCTAGCGCCTTGGTAAGAAAAGCAATTACTTTAATTCAAAGAGCAGAAGAAAAACGCCACACACGATTACGCAAACATTTATTATCAAGCGATAAAAATATAGCACAAAGCCTTACTTTTGGAAGAATGCATGACTAATATGATACAAACTGAAACTACATTTTCTACTCATCATGAACATGAGACGCTACACGCCAACCCTGTAGAACCGGAAGCATCACAACCAAAAATGGAAGTGCCAACTGTATCTGGCAACATCACAACCTTAGACAAACAGAGAAGTGAAAGTAGTGATGTCTTAGCTAACGCCAAAGTTATGATCGTGAGTGACGACACACTCAATGCAGAAGTAATGAGTGGTTTTTTAAAGCGATTTGGCTATAACAAAATTATCTTATCGAGCAAAATATCAGAGGTATTTGATATCATATTTAATGAGCGGCCAGATGTCATTTTGTTTGAAAACACAATGCTCAATAAAGCAGACTTTGAAGTGTTGGGGAAAATCAGAAACAACACGACAACAAGACAAATTCCAATTGTCATATTAACTGCTGTTGCTGAACAAAGTACTAAGCTACAAGCGTTAGAATTAGGTGTAATTGACGTGCTAATTAAGCCTGCTTCTGCTAACGAGTTGGCACTACGTCTTCGCAATATCTTAGAAGTAAAAAACTACCATGAGCATATTGCTAGCCACGACTTGTTAACCAACCTACCTAACCGAGAAGCCTTTCTAACACGACTTGAATGGGCATTAAAATATTCAAAACGATACAATACCACTGGCGCCGTACTTCAATTAGGCTTAAGTCGATTTAAGAATGTAAACGATGCCTTTGGCCCTATGAGTGCTGATCGTTTACTTAAAATCGTTGCAAACCGAATCAATAATGTACTGCATGAGAGTGACATTGTTACAAGAGTTGAAGATGAAAATGCCGAACTTATTGCTTCTAGATCAGGCGGGGATGAGTTTTCTATACTATTACCCATCATCACAAAAGTTGAAAGCGCGGCATTAATTGCCAAAAAATTACAGCAACAAATAGCAGAGCCATTTCATATTAATGGAAAAGAACTTAACACGGCTTGCAATATCGGCATTTCTATTTTTCCAGATGACGGCACCAGTAAAGAAACTGTTTTACATGGTGCGGTGGCAGCGCTACATCAAGCTAATCAGCATATAGATAGCAGCTATACATTTTATTCCAAGGAGTTAAATTCTGAGTCAGTCAACAAAATAGACATCACTAACGACCTGCGAAAAGCGCTGAAAGAAGATCAGTTTAGTATGTTTTATCAACCTAAAATTGATGTTAGTACTGGCAAGCTTATCGGCGCAGAAGCACTGATACGTTGGCAACATCCTGAGCGCGGCAATATTAGTCCTGCAGACTTTATTCTACTTGCTGAAGAATCAGGTGACATTCTTGCCATGGGAAAATGGATAATTAATAGTGTCTGTCAACAGATAGGTAAATGGCAATCCACAGGGGCAAAAGTGCCACGTATTGCAATTAATATTTCAGCACACCAATTCAAAAATAATCAATTAATTGAGGATGTTAAAAGCTCTCTTGCCGACGCTAGTATTAATGCTAACCATTTAGACATTGAGCTAACCGAAAGTGCTGTAATGAACAATGTAAAAGAAAGTATAGCGATACTTGATACGCTAAAAGAGATGGGGGCAAAAATCTCTATCGATGATTTTGGTACCGGTTACTCTTCTTTGTCTCAGTTAAAACAGCTGCCCTTAGATGAGTTAAAAATTGACAGGTCATTTATTACAGACATCGGCTCAGAAAATAATAATGACGCCATTATTTTAGCTATTATTTCCATGGCACGTAGCTTAGGTCTTAACGTTGTGGCTGAAGGCGTAGAAACAAAAGAACAACTCAATTTTATTAAAAAACATAAATGCAATGTCTACCAGGGTTACTTATTTAGCCCTGCAGTTTCTGCAGATGACTTTGGCTTAATGTTAAAGTCAGAAGAATTAAAAGGAAAGACTGACCGTGTCTAAAATTACGATTGAAAACACACCAAAACACGCCAGCGCTACAAAAGCAAGCTTGGAAGAAGTTCCAGCAATTAAAAGTTATCTTAATGCTTTCTGCAACCGCGTGGAAGACATTACAGAAGGTGCAATTTTGTTATTAAGCAGCAAAAATGCTACCCATACAAAAGTGGCCCAATGGCCAGAGTCTCGCGAACTAAGCATGACGATGCACAACACTGCAAATGCAGCAATACAAAGACTGAAATCCGTCACTATTGTTCCTGCTGTGAGCGAACATGGTGACGAGCAATCATGCATCATCGCTACTCCACTGCGATCCAACAATAAAACTTTAGGGGCGATCGTTTTATCCATTCGGACATCAAATAGCGAAATAACAGCGTCTCGATTAGAAGATTTAGAACAAGCAGCCAGTACGATTGAAACAATGCTTATCTCGGCACCCTCTTCAGCACGTCCAGCTGATGCTGCCAAGCTACTTGCATTACAAATGGTTTTTCTAGATCAAGAAAAACTTGCAGATGGAGCAGGGGCCTTTGTTAATGAACTGGCAACTATGTTGAAATTTAGTAGAGTCAGTATTGGCCTACTAAAAAACAAACAAATCCACATCATAGCTATGTCACATAGCGCCGACTTCAAGAACCATCAGGAGTTACTACGTACAATATCATCTGCTATGGAAGAAGCTGCAGACCAAGCAGAATCCGTCACGTTTCCTCTATTAGAAAATGATAAACCACGCATTCATCTTGCCAGTGAAGTGATGGTTAAAAAAACGGGCAACACAACTTGCTGCATCCCCCTAGTTGATGATGGAATAGTAATCGGCACATTAAGCTTAGAACACCAAAACCAACCATCGCTTAATAGCGAAACATTAATTTGGTACGAAAAGATTGCTAGTTTTATAGCACCATTGCTAACACTTAAACAACGTTCTGAACATGGCTGGGTTAAGCGCATGGTGGAATCAGCACGCACCTCTTGGGAAAACTTTTCGCAACAAGACAACCCGCTACCTAAAGTGGCTTTAGGTGTTGCTCTTATTACACTTGCGACTTTAAGTTTTGTGCCCGTCACTTACAAAATTGGTGCACAAGCCCATATCGAAGGCGCAACACAACGCATTTTAGTAGCCCCTGTCGATGGCTATATACAACTGGCTAAAGTGCGACCTGGCGATACAGTTAAAGCGGGTGATGTGCTAATTAAATTGGCCGATCAAGACTTGCTATTAGAAAAAGATAAATGGGAAAGTGAAGTTATTCAACAAGAAAATAATTTTAGCGGCGCCTTAGCCCGTCAAGACAGAACGCAATATGCAATTAGTCAGGCAAAGGCCACACAAGCTAGAGCAGAGCTTGCGTTAATTAAGCAACAATTAATGCGGTCTCGCATTATAGCGCCTATTGATGGCGTTGTTCTCGAAGGAGACCTCAGTCAGTCATTAGGGGCGCCTGTAAAACTTGGGGATACGTTGATGAAAATTGCACCGCGCAACCAATATAGATTAATGATTGATGTTGATGAACGTGATATTGCAGACGTACAGACTGGTCAAAAAGGTTATTTAGCCTTATCAGCACAACCAGTTGAAAAAATGGCTTTTGTAGTAGAACGTATCACCCCTATGGCACAAGTTAAGAATGGCCACAACACTTTTGAGGTCGAGGCCAAGTTAACAGATAGCAAGTTATTTTTAAGACCTGGGTTACTGGGCGTAGCTAAAATTGAAGCGGGGAAACGACCCATCGTCTGGAGTTTAAGCCATCGTATTATTAATTGGCTAAGACTTACGTTTTGGAAATGGGGCTTTTAAAAAGGTTAAATGATGATGAATAATAATTTGAAATGGTTAATAGGGGTTTTACTAATTGGCACTTGCCAAGCAACGACTGCGGCACAAACATTCGGTTGTTTAATTGAGCCTTATCAAACTGCCGAAATTGGTAGCCAAGTGGTTGGTATTATTGAATCAATTAAAGTGCAACGTGGTGACCACGTAAAAAAAGGCCAATTAATTGCCGTTTTAAGGGCCAATGTTGAGCGCGCCTCAGTTAATGCGGCTAGCACGCGAGCAAAAGCGGATGCCAATGCACAAGCTGCTGCCGCAAATTATAAATTTGACCGCCAACGTTTAAAAAGGGCTGTTGGCTTACTAGAGAAAAGTTTTATTTCCGAACAGGCGCTCGATCAGGTGCGTGCAGAAACTGAGGTTTCAGAACAAAAACTCTATCAAGCACGCGAGCAACAAAAGGTGGCAAAAAGAGAACTTGGCGTAGCTGCAGCACAATTATCTCAGCGCACCATCCGCAGCCCTTTTGACGGTGTTGTGACGGAACGTTATATGACAATCGGCGAACGCATAGAAGAAAAACCATTAGTAAAAATAGCACAAATTAACCAATTGCGCGTTCAAGTCATTGTGCCTGTAGCATTCTACGGAAAGATTCAAAGTGGGGATATCGCAACCGTCTCTCCTGATTTTCCAAATGCACCTGAAGTAATAGGCGAGGTGTCGCTCATAGACAAAGTAATCGATGCTGCTAGCAATACTTTTCGCGTGCAATTAGAGCTGGCAAACCAAGACTATTCACTACCTGCTGGCTTGCGTTGTAAAGCAGATTTTGGCTTGGAATCACCAATAGAGAATAATAATACCGAAAGCTCAGCGAGCAACACGTCATCCTACAATGCAACACCACTTAAAAGTGCAAATACAAAATGAGCAAACTCGCCAACAAAAAGCAACTCCAAATGCCGCGCAAAAAAATGCTAGTGGAAGAACTTGAGCAACGTATCCTTTATTCTGCGGATGCCGCTGCTGCCTTGTTAGATACAACACAGTTAACACCCGAAATAGAAGTGCGCGTATTAGAAACGGTAGCAGCAACTGTAGACACAATGACAGAAGCAGCTAACGATGACTTGGTGGTTCAACACGAGCTACTAATTGTCGACACCAGCGTTAAAGACTACCAAACCTTTATTGATGACATATTAGAAAGCCGGGACAGTTCAAGGCAAGTAGAAGTTGTGCTACTTGATAACAAACGTGATGGCATTGAGCAAATTAGTGAAATTTTGAGTAACTATGATGATGTCAGTGCCATTCACTTGGTGGGCGAAGGTACAGAGGCAGAACTACATCTAGGCTCTAGCTTCCTCACATTAGATTCTATTAATAATCAATACGCAGAATCATTGAAAGAGATTGGCAGCTACTTAACGGAAAATGCCGACATTCTAATTTATGGCTGTAATTTTGGCCAAGGCGAGCATGGGCTAGAAGCAGTAGAAGCTTTTGGTGACCTTACAGGAGCCGATATTGCGGCAAGTGATGACCGTACAGGGCATACAACAGAATTTGCAGATTGGGTATTAGAAATTGAATACGGCACCATTGAAACTGAAGTCTTTATTTCAGCACAAGGCCAGGAAAACTGGGTTAGCGCACTTTCTACCTTTACGGTGACTAACACGAATGACACCGGTAATGGCTCATTAAGAAAAGCCATTACAGATGCTAATAGCTCACTTGGTTCAGACAACATCATCTTTAATATTAGCGCCAACGATGCCAATCATTTTTATTATGCTGATGACGGTGTTGCAGGTCAGGTTTCAACTGGGTTCATTAATACAACAGTCATAGCTTCAGATGCTGGCATCACCGGCATTGATCCCGACCACGCTAATAGTTGGTATTCGATTGCGCTTACCAGCACGTTAGCTGAAATTAGCGATACGGTTGTGATTGACGGCTATACACAAAACGGTGCTCAGGCAAATACTTTAACAACGGGTTCTGATGCTATTCTTAAAATTCAAATTAACGGTGGCGCAGCTGGATTTGTCGATGGCGGCATTGATTTAGTCAGTAGCAACAACCATGTTTCTGGGCTGATTATTAATAACTTTAATGGGGATGGTATTCAAATCGCTAGCGCTAGTACTGCTAACACCCTTAGCGGCAACTACATTGGCACCGATGCATCAGGCACAATTGATTTCGGCAATGTTGGTGCAGGCATTAATATCAATGGCACAAATAACCGTATAGGTGGTAACAATACCAATGAAGGCAACACGATTGCATTCAACGCCCAAAATGGCATTTCAATAGACAGCGTTGCTACTAACAATACAATACTAAGAAATGTTATCCATTCAAACACTGGGCTCGGTATAGACTTAGGTAATAACGGTGTAACAGATAATGACTTAGTCCCACTCGATGGTGATATCGGAGCCAATAATTTACAAAACTTCCCTGTTATCACCAGTGCAAGTACTAATGGTGCTGGCACCATGACCATTAACGGTACATTTAACAGCACTGCTAACACAAACTTTCGTATCGAGCTCTTCAATAGTGCCGCACAGGATGTTAGCGGCAATGGGGAAGCTGAGAGTTTTCTTGACTTTATTGATGTAACTACCGATATAAATGGCGATGCCTCTTTCAGCAAAGTTATTTCAGCTACTGTTGCAGCAGGTGAGTTTATTACTGCCACAGCCACTGTTGATTTGGGTGGTAGTAATTATGGTGATACATCAGAATTTGCAGCCAACTTTGCTGCCGCAACATTACCACCCATTGCTATTGGGGATGGTGTGTTTCTTATTACAGAAGGGAGCACGAGCAACCTTGATTTAGCCTCTAATGATACTGACCCTGACGATGGTTTAGACCTGAATAGCATTATCATTGTCAGTGGCCCTGCAAATGGTTTAATTACTATTAATGCAAACGGCACTGTCGACTATACGCATGATGGTAGCGAAACCATTGATGATGGTTTCACCTATACCATTAATGATATAGGTGGCAATACTTCAAATATAGCAACTGTCAAGATTGCAATTGCTGCAGACAATGACGCACCGACAGCAAGCAACTTAAATACAACAGAGACCTACACAGAAGACACGCCTCTGAACCTCATAGACATTGTGGTAACCGATGTCGATAACGCTAATACAACCGTGACTTTAACCTTAAGTGATGTTACAGCTGGCACATTAAGCACAGCAACATCAGGTCTCGTCACTTCTACCTTTGTCAATGGCGTTTGGATGGCTTCTGGTGCAATAGCAGATGTCAATGCCTTGCTCCTAGGGGTAACCTTTAACCCAACATTGAACTATAACCTAGATTTTAATATCGAAACGAGCGTGAGTGATAGCATAGCTCCAGCCGTGACTGGTACTAAAGCTATGAACGCGATTTCTGTTAATGATGCGCCAATCTCTACCCCAGTTTTATTAACACCGATAGCCGAAGACAGTGGACCACGTATCATCACCCAAGCTGAGCTACTGGTTAATGCCAATGATGCTGATGGTGATAGCTTAACAGCCGTCAACTTGGCCATTGATACAGGCAGTGGTATCTTAGTCGATAACCTTGATGGTACTTGGACTTACACCCCTGCGCTTAATGATGACACAATTGTTACCTTTACTTATTTGGTAACTGATGATTTACTTGACGCAGCAGGCTCAGCTGCTTTAGATATAACACCCACCAGTGATGTGCCAACTACAACACTCGTGACCTTAACGCCGATTGTTGAAGATAGTGGGCCACGACTCATTACCCAAGCCGAATTACTGGTTAATGCCAATGATGCTGATGGTGACAGCTTAACAGCCGTCAACTTAACCATTAGTGCAGGGTTGGGTACTTTAACCGACAACCTTGATGGCACTTGGACTT
>VAPL010168290.1_pt1 | contig 58087 bp, 55 predicted proteins | sample 3395061 | NCBI WGS metagenome assembly VAPL01 (sample SAMN08290444, study PRJNA428436) | hydrothermal vent metagenome | isolation source: Deep-sea hydrothermal vent chimney 2 | place: Pacific Ocean: Juan De Fuca Ridge | depth 2182 m m | reverse complement strand
GCATGAGTGGCATGAGTGGCTAGTGCCTCATGCGGTGTTGCGGAGGCATGATGCGCAACGGCGGAAGCAACACCGGAATGCGGTGCAAACGGAATGACGATTGCAGTATCGGGTTGCGTTTGATATGACTCAAACGCTCGGTCTGGAGAGCCCCCGCCCACGCCGGCTCCGCCGGCGTGGGCGGGGGCGAGCCCATGCCCCGGCGCACCACCGGCAAACGTTTCCGGAGCAACTCCCACACGCGACGCAGATGCAAGCGCACCATGCGCAACCGGAGCGTGTGCCAAATGTGATACCGACGTAGCCGATGCCGATGATGCCACCGATGCGGATGATTCGTGCGTGGCGGAAATAGCTGCCGAGTGTGCCGCGCCGACAGTTGCGGCGCCATGCGAAGAAGGAGCGGTCGCATTGTATATATCTCCCAACAATTTCTCAGCTTCGTCTGAGGCTGAGTCGCCAATGCTGTGCATCGCCGAATGCGTTTCGTCTGTGATGGTGGTTGCAATGCCGTGAGAAGCAGATGGTAATCGGCTCATACTTTTCTCAACAGCGTCCATTACAGGCAACCTGCTTAGAATGTCCGCGGACCCGATGGAAGCCCCGGCGCCGAGAAGAACCGCAGTGAACATCTCGCGCCTCCGGCGACTTTTCTCAATCGCATCAGGCGACCCCTTTTTGTATGCCAAATCCAAAGCCCTTATAGACTTAATTGATGCCGAATCAATCTTTTTGCGTTCCCCAGCAAGGTCCTGCGCACGTTGCGCGCCTTTGGTTTTCATAAAGTGCTTGCCAACACCTTTGCCGGCAAAAGAACCCAACAAAACACTGCCTATGTAGCGAAACAAATAATACCCAGCACCGGCGATACCTCCGGCAAGACCACCGATACCGGCAAAGGTAAGAATGCGCAACCCGCGAGTAATTCTCCGCGCCGTTTTCAGTTTCTTACTTTTTTCTTCTTGCGGGAGATACTCATATGCTCTTCGTGTTATGAGTCGTGCTATTTTCGTTTCCATGCGATTATTCGCACGAGCATACCACCCAAAGACTTTTTTGAATATTCCTCGCTCATTACCCATAAGCGCTTCCACACTCCTGTCATGCGCGCGATCAATGGTATCACGCGTAAGCACCATACTATTATGCCGGCGTTCAATTTCTTTTTTCTGTGCCTCAGTGTAAGATACTTTTTTTATAACGGTTTCCCCAGGATCATCTTTCATGACAAACGTCATACCGAACTCACTTTCATTCAAGCGTGTCCGAACAGATTCATTTACTTTGTTTGAAAAATCAGCACGAGATTGGTCGTATACGTCACGCAGTTCACTCACGCGACCCTTGTGCGTTTCGGTTGAATGACCTTTTTGGTTGAGTCGCACCGCACGCAGATATGCCGACTCGGCAACAATCATTTTTGCTCTGGCATCGGAAACATCTTCACGCATACGAATTCTTTCCGGTGATTCAACTTTCGTGTGAGTCGCTTTATTTGCACGAGCACTCTCCTTACTCGCTGATGCCACGGGCTTCTCTTCGCGAGTGTGAATGATAACTTTTTCGTGCGTTTTCGCTTTTCGTTGTGGCGGTTTTTCGTGCATACATTTATTATACTATATATTGCACCATCCAGGCACACTATTTTATAGAAATCTCCACTGATGCATCATCACGAGAGATATCGTATTCTTATTTCTTCCTCAATGGTTGCACGGTCGCGCCCATATGTCAGATACGAAAGCTCTCTTAAATCGTCCACTTGCGCGAGATTGCGCTCTGAAAGATTAAGTGTGCGGATATTAAACGGTTTCTGTGGAACTCCACGAGCCAAAATCTTTGCATACGCATTGCGATTTTCTATATTGATGAAATCAGGAGCTGAAAAAGTCGGGGCAAATTGTTTTGCGAAAAATTCACCGTCTTTTTCTCCAACACGGAACACGACCATATTACCAACGTTGCCAAACACAGCATCGCGTGTCTTTTCATTTACCTGGTCAAGGAATTGATGCGCGATATTGAGTGAAAGTTTATATTTGCGCGCTTCCGAAAGAATAGACGGGATTGAATCTGTAGTGATATTTTGGAATTCATCAATGTAGAAATAAAACGGGGGTAAATCAACTCCGGGCGAATCGGCGCGAGAAAGCGCCGCCATAAATATCTTTCCCACCAAGATGAGACCAATCAGGTTGGCGTTGCGTTCTCCCAATCGCCCCTTGGAAAGGTTTACCAATAAAATCTTTTTATTATCTATAATATCTCTGAAATCAAAAGAGGAATTTTGTTGCCCAATAATCGGGCGCATAAAATCATTGGAGGTAAAATCATCAAGTTTGCTGGTGATATAGGGAACAATATTTTCAAGAGATGCTTCCCCACCGGCTTTTGTCGCAATGCCCGTCCAAAATTGATTGACTACCGGATTATGACTGTGAGAAAGTTTCATATTGCGAAACGCATCGTCAGAAAGAACCCTTCCAATATCAAGCATGGTTGAACCGGATTCCGGATCTTCCATAATAAGCATGGTGGAGTTTCTGAAATACTGTTCAAACGCCGGGCCCATACTTTCAGGCACATCACCATATAAGCTACGAAATATCATGAACAATTCATTCACAATAAATGTTTTTTGTTCCGGACGTTGCGGGTCATACTCAAGCATGTTGAGCCCGAATGGTCTGTCAAGATATGCCGGATCAAAATAAATGACATCGTCATACCGTTCGGGAGGTACCGCCGCGAGCACGTCCAAAATATCGTTGCCGTGCGGGTCTATAAAACATACTCCACGACCGGCGCGCATATCTTGTTCAATAAGTGTTTTTAGGAAACCGGTTTTACCGGCACCGGTTTGACCGATAACATAAAGGTGTCGCAAACGGTCTTCGTCATCAATAAATATTGGCATTTCTTGCCCACGTACAACGTTGGCGCCAATTTGTATTCCTGATTTTGGCAAATCAACAGGAGCCGGCGCCGTTGCAAATCTTGATTGCTTAAGATGCGGTGAAGAAGTGATGCCGGTGGACGGGAAATGATACATAGTTGAAAGCTCACGAAGTGAAAGTGGCATAAGGTGGTCACCGGGCAAACGAAACGAATATGCATCAGCAACAGAATGTATTTTCTTTTCTTTTACACGAGCAAACTCCAGGTGATTCCCCAATGTATTATCAAATTGATTGAATGCCGATTCAATATCTGAAATGACCTGCCCTGCGCGACCGGCATCAGGAGAAGAAACCAGAAGACGCATAGATACGCCGGCAATTGGTGTGGATATTTTCTTTTCAAGCTGCTCTATATCATTTTTATTTATCTCCGCTTGTCGTTTTTCTTCTTCGCGAATCCTGCTCTCATCTTCCTTTGATTTACTGCCAGTAAAGAAAAAATCTTTGAACTCTTTGCCCACCTCACCAAGTGTGGTGCTTGGTATGTTAAATGCTTTCCCGCGCTTCATGCCCTTGCGCAGAGCTTGCAACACCTTGCGATAGTGTGCCACATATCGCTCACCTTGCGGTGAAAATACTATTTGCAATGCCGCACCCTCTTCATTGTCTTGAATTTTTGCAAATGCGCTCAGAACAGTATTAAGCGGGTCATAGTCAAACTCTGTGTAATCTCTGAGTGGCAGCATTGGAACGGTGGTAAGGCGTGCCTCTGAAATGAGTGTCGTACCATTTTCAACAAAGATATTATAGTCATTTGGCTGAAGCGAAAGACGCGCCAACGGAAAAATGGCAAGCAATTGTTTTTCAAACATATCCCGCTTCCCGTTTGGTACGGCAACATAAAAAGAAAGCAAGGCACTTTCAAGAGGTACCGCCATTTCAAGTACTATGTATGGTGGCTCCTGTGGCGTTGTCGCTGAAACCGAAAGTAGTCCTGAATAAAACTGCTCCATAACAGACACCATTTCTTTGAGTGGTTTCTCTCGGGAATTTTCTTGCGTACTTTTGAATTCGGGTAACTGCACCTCATAAAGCACCATATGCAACGCTTTGAATTCCGGCGCCTTTTCAGAAAGTCCCTTTGGCAAAAAACCGGCTGCAATATAGCGCACCAAAAATCTATGGAAATCATCAGTGATGTGCGGATTATTGAGTTTTCCCAACACTGTAAAAGCATTTTTTATGCCCCGTTCATCCATGATACTACGCAACTCAAGCATCGTGTCATCGTTACTGTCAGGATCAAGCCCGAGCGCCTTGTTACTCGCCTCGTCTTCAGTTATGCGATAATTTTCTTCAAGGGTATTTTCGGGTGGCGCCGCGCGATGCGCGACAAGCGTAGCATCAGCCGCACGCTCAAAGCGTGCTTGCGGTGCCTCTTCCGAGGCACCGTTCTCAACCGCGTTTTGAGCGAGCTCTCTTTCTTTTTGTTGCACCTGCTCACGCAAATACGCAAGCTCTTCTTCCGGTGTTCGCAGTGGTACTCCTTCCATTACCAATTAGTATACCGCATACACACCACCGCACAAAAAGAAGCTCATCGTAAAATGTTGATAAAAGGCGGTTGGGTTATGGAGCTTACGCGGTGCCGGCACCTGTGTCGGCACCGGAGCTGTCTTTAGTATCAGCACTTTGAATACCAACTGAGATGCCTGCGTCTTCTTTCTTTTTTGGCGTAATCCCGTTTGCAATGAGAAGTTTTTCAAAATCATCTCTCTCAAGAGTTTCTACGGTAATCAATTTTTCCGTAATGGCATCAAGGGCGCCGCGATGCGCCCCGAGAACCTCTTTGGCACGATTTGTTTCTTGCGTAATAATGTGCTCAACTTCTTCGTCTATTTTTGCCGCTACCGCTTGCGAGTATTGTGTTTCCACCTGGTGCGCATGCTCAGTTACAAATGCAATAGGTCCGAGTTTTTCGCTCATACCATATTGCTCAACCATGTCGCGAGCAATCTTTGTCGCCACGGCAAGGTCATTGTGCGGACCGGTTGTAACATCTCCGAATATCATCATCTCCGCGACATATCCGCCAAGCGTTGAAGAAATATCATCAAGAAACTCTTTCTTACTCTGCATTCTCTTGTCTTCAAACGGGAGCTTGAGAGTATATCCAGCAGCACGCCCGCGACTGATTATTGAAATTTTATGTACGGGATCCGCATAAGGCAACACTGAAGAAACAAGTGCATGACCCGCCTCGTGATATGCGGTTATCTTTTTTTCTTTTGCGGAGAGAATATGACTCTTGCGCTCGGGTCCGAGCATGACCTTCTCAATGGAGCGCACGAGGTCGTATTGTGTTACCTCTTTACGATTTTCGCGCGCGGCAAGAATGGCGCCTTCATTCATGATTGAATGAAGCTCGGCACCGGAAAATCCGGGGGTGCGCTCCGCAACAATGGCAAGATTAACATCGGGACCGAGTGGCTTCTTTCGCGCATGAATGAGAAGTATCTCCTCGCGATCTTTTCTGTCCGGCAAATCAATCATAACTCTTCGGTCAAACCGCCCGGGGCGCAAGAGTGCCGGGTCCAACACATCCGGGCGGTTGCTTGCCGCCATCACTACTACCTTTTCAGTCGGCTCAAATCCATCCATCTCCACCAAAATCTGATTGAGCGTTTGTTCGCGCTCGTCATTGCCACCTCCCATGCCACTTCCGCGCAATCTTCCCACAGCATCAATTTCATCTATAAAAATAATTGCGGGCGCCGCACGTTTTGCCACCTGGAACAAATCGCGCACTCGGCTGGCACCTATACCAACAAACATCTCTACGAATTCAGAACCGGAAATTGAAAAGAACGGCACACCGGCTTCGCCCGCGACAGCTCGCGCCAAAAGTGTCTTCCCTGTTCCGGGTGCTCCCATAAGCAGAATACCTTTAGGAATACGCGCCCCAATGTTGATAAATTTCTTTGGATTTTTTAAGAAGTCAACAATTTCAAGAAGCTCGTCTTTTGCTTCACGCGCGCCGGCGACATCTGCAAATGTAATTCGTTGGATAGTATCCGCCGGGTCGGTCAAGCGCGCTTTGGACTGCCCGAAAGAAAATGCCTGCATGCCAGCCCCTTTAACCTGTCGCGATAAAAACCAAAACAAAAATACAAAAAATAGAATGGGGAGAATTATCGGCGCCAACGTGACAAACCAAAAACGAAATCCGGACTCACCTTGTATTGTGATGGCAACTTGTGAAAATTCTTTTGGCGTAACACCGTAGACTGAAAGAATTCGCGACAACGCTGAATCCGCATCTTTGCGCGACACACGTTTAACACCATCTTTATAAGTGAGCGCGAGGTCGTTGCCGGACACCACAATTTTAGAAACCTTGTTCGCCTTAACATCTTGCGCCACCTGAGAAATTGAGATTGTCTGCGGAGCTTTCTTCTGCGGAGAGAATACCGTGTACAAACTCATCAGTAATAAAAAGATGAGAATGGTTGAAATGATATTTCCGGTGAAAGAAGGTCCGGAAAACGGACTGCGTATGCGAGACTTGAAACCAAGCTTACGCTTTTGTCCTTTATTATTCTTACCACCCCCGCTTTTCCTGCGGGCAAATTGTAACAGATAGTTCATGTGTATGGAAACTATATCGCAAAATCCTCGGGGAGTAAACATGGTCGCATACAAACGATGATGAAGAGGTGCTTCCCGGCGGCTATATGCGCCCCGGCACGGGGCGCATATAGCCGCCGGGAAGCACACGTGCAAATTTAAAGCCAATGTGGCTGATTTCAAAAATCACACACATTGGGTATACTTAACTGTTAATGACATTGATTGCATACAAAAAAGCGGGACTCAAATATGAGATACTTGAAAAATACACAGCGGGTATTGAACTTGTTGGTACTGAAGTGAAAACACTGCGGAAAAAACTGGGGAAACTTGATGGCTCGCGAATCATTGTGCGGGCAGGCGAAGTGTTTGTTATCGGGATGACCATTCCGCCGTATCAAGTAAACAACACTCCCAAAGAATATGACCCATCACGCACACGCCGATTGCTCCTCACTAAACGAGAAATACGAGAGCTTGCAAATGCTGAGATGAAAAAAGGGTTGACAATAGTACCTCTCTCGGTGTATAATGACCGACACTTACTAAAGATGCAAATTGCTATTGTTCGCGGGAAAAATAAGTCTGACAAACGCGAATACCTTAAACGCAAAGACGCACAGCGTGAAGCGCAACGAGCACTTGGGTAAGACGTCAGTGCGAGAAAGTCCCGAAACATACAAAAAATACTCCTGTATTTTTTGTATGTTTCGGGGGTGACCGGCTTTGACGGTTTGTTCTTTGAGAATGTGCGGTGCGGTGCACGCTCGCTTATCACCTAAATCTGTGCGAGCAAACCATAAGTGCCAAGAAAACTCTTGCACGCGCAGTGTCTCCATACTTCGGTATGAACGACTTTGCGTTCGCTTTCGCAACGGCTCGAGCATAACGCTCGTCGCTCGAAAGCGCGTTTCGTTATATCTTGCGTTCGTACAATATAATGAGGCGACATCTTTTGCGAAATCGGCGATTCCCTTTCCATTTGGAGATATCGCTTAAATCTTAAAATGGATGAGACAAGGAGGATTTTGCTTTCATTTACGCACCTTGTCTCACATATAAACAAAAGCTACGCACCGTAGACGCATCTCAAAGACCGAATTCGGACGGGGGTTCAATTCTCCCCACTTCCACCAAAAAATCCCAACTATAACCCAACCCCTCGCCGGCTGTAGCCGGCGAGGGGTTGGGTTATAGTAAATCATTGAGAAAATACAAACAATTCGTAAAACCCATGAATAATTCCAATCTAAAAATTAAGCTGTCTTTTATTACAGGATTAAGAAAGGTCGTCTTGCATGAGATAAATCGTCACGCACTCCTTCATATCAGCACGGAAGATGCTGATTCGCTATATCTGAACTTCACACAAAATCTCACAACGATTAAGTCATTAAGAGGTGTCGCGAGAGCATATGTCATTGCGCAAGATTATAAATACAACCCATCTTACATTTCCAATCACAAAGCAATTTTGAGTAACATGATAGATACGGTACTCACAGAAAACAAAAATCTATTTAAGAGCTTCAAAATAACCTGTGCCGGGGCAAATTCACCGGAGGTTCAAGATATGACAGAATATACACAAGAAAAATATGGACTGACAAGAAAAGACAAAGCTGATCTAAAAATACACATCATCAAGATTAACGGTACATGGGAAATCGGAATTCAAATTACACCGAGACCACTTTCTTTCAGAGAGTACAAATCAAAAAACATGAGTGGGGCAATGGATCCGACAATCGCATTTGCGGTAAATTCTTTTTGCAAATTAGAAAATGCGAATTCCTATTTAAATATCTTTTCCGGAAGCGCAACGCTGTTGCTTGAGGCTATGCAATGTTACCCAAATATCAAACATCTAATTGGTTTTGATAACAATAAAAAGCATCTTTCTCTGGCAATACAAAATATAAAGAAAGCCGGACTACTCAAAAGAATACAACTCAAAGAAGAAAATATCTTTGACAATCCGGAACTTGGTACTTTTGATGCAATCACATCGGACTTGCCTTTTGGCATGGCTGTTTCAAAAAACGAAAACATTAAAGCGCTCTATCAACACTTTATTGACTATTGCCAGAAGACATTACACGCCAAAGGCAGGCTGGTTATTTATACGAGCGAACATGAAACTCTAAAAGAAATTATCTTAAAATCAAAATTTAAAATAATATCGACGGTGGATTTGAAACTTATCACATCTGTTAACGCATACCTACATCCGAAAATCTTCGTATGTAAATTTAAATAAAAAATTTTAAGGTAGCGCCCCGTATAAAAATTGTTCATTGGTATAGGCACAATTACACTGCCCGACCAAATGATTTTACACAAACGGACGATGTCATCAACAAAACATGCGGTTCTGAATATATAAAATCTTGAACCTTCAACAAACATCGGACATTCGATGCTTATGTCCTACTGTTTGTAATAATCATCTTTTAATTCTTCCGGTTCTTCAAGCGTATTATAATCAATTACAATTTCCTCCCCGGCTTTTATATCACGTAACGCATAGTAATCATAATTACGATGATAGGCGTTGGGAGATTTAGAATGGTTAAGATACCAACCAATCTCCATACATCCAAAATCTCCCGGACACAATAATTTTTTATCTCTCCTACCTATACAATATGATTCAAAATCTTTAGGTACATCTTTTTTATTCCTTGTGACCGCCACATAACGGTCATTGTTCTTATTACCAAATAACCTAAGGTGGCTTTCTTTTGTAATATCATGGTTAGCAAAAACACCGATCCCATATTTTGACGGTTTTAAAGTAAATGAGAATTCTGTTGTTTGATTTTTCATTGGATTGCAAATATCGGACATCGGATGTCCGATATTTATTTACTTTGGTTTGGTGCGTAAAATCGCAAGTAATATCTCTTTGAAGCGGGCGGGGTTGCCGGAGCCTTTCGCTTCTTTCATACACTGCCCTATGAGAAATTGTATAACAGTTTCTTTTCCGCTTTTGAATTCTTCAACTTGTTGCGGATGCGCTTTCAGTACAGTGCCTACGATACGCGCGAGAGCATCATCATCTTGTGTTTGCAAAAGCGATTTGTCACGAGCAACCTGTTGCGGATCATCACGCTCCTCACGAAGCAACACCTCCAAGATATCTTTTGCTCCACGCGAAGAGACTTCATTGCGTGTAATCATATGTATAAGTTCCGCAATCGCTTTTGGAGAAATCCCCACATATTCTTCCACATCTGATTTTGCATACCAACCCGCCATGTCTGATACCATATAATTTACCATGCGCCGTACCAACGCTTTATCTTGTTTAAGCTCATGTGCAACCGCCTCAAAAAAATCACTACGACTACCGGTTGCCACTATATACGCGATATCATCCGATTTCAATTCGTACGCATCTTTGTATCTTTCGCGCCTTTCCCACGGAAGTTCCGGTAGTGTTTTTTTAATCTCATCAACAGACAAATCCTTCAGTTCTTCAAGAACCATTTTTGGAATGTCAGGCTCCGGGAAATAACGATAATCAGCACTGCCCTCTTTGAAACGCTGGTGGAATGTCTTTTGGGTACCTTCATTCCAACCCCGTGTTTCTTGCACAACCTCCTTTCCATTCTCATATGTTGTAATTTGCCTGTCAATTTCAAATGCTATTGCGCGTTCAACTGAACGAAAAGAATTAAGATTTTTTACTTCCACTTTTGTGCCGAGTGTATCGTTTTTTGATACGGAGATATTCGCTTCTATGCGCATCTCGCCTTTTTCCAAGTTTGCTTTGGAGACACCAAGGGTACGAAGGAGTAGCTGCAGTTCGCGCGCAAACGTAACCGCAGTTGTTGCATCGTGTATGACAGGCTCCGTTACCAATTCCATCAATGGCACACCAGCGCGATTAAAATCAACCAGACTTTCATTTTGCGTGTGCGTGGAGCGCGCTGTGTCTTCCTCCAAATGGACACGAGTAACCGCAACACCCGAAAGAGTACCTCCCGACACAAACGGATATGCAAACTGACTTATCTGATACCCTTTTGGAATATCCGGATAAAAATAACTCTTTCTATCAAACTCGCTGTACTTTATTGCGATGCCAGCCCCAAGCGCCACGCCCACACGAAGCACGTGTTTGACCGCCAAGCGATTTACCGTTGGGAGCGTTCCGGGGTGCGCAAGACATACGGGGCACACGTTAATATTCGGCTCTGTCGCCTCCGAATCATTTGCGCACGAACAAAACATTTTAGTTTTGGTGGCGAGTTCTGCATGTATTTCAAGCCCGATGGTTGGAATGTAAGAAGAATCACTCATATAGAAAATTTATCATATATGCTCGCACACAGCGAGCGCTCAAACATGTGAGGAAGTGTTCTCACGGAAAAGAGACGTCAACATATCGGAAAATTCTTTTACTGATTCCGGGTCTTTTATTGAAACACTGTATACCTCCGAAAGATTGAGAGCGTCGGCGAGTTCTTTTTTTCGTTTTGCAAGCACGTCTTCCGAAACAATATCAGTTTTTGAGAGCACAATGATTTCTTTCTTGCCAACTAGCTCCTCACCAAAAGACGCGAGCTCGTTCCGTACGGTATGATATGCTTTTACAGCATCTTCTTGCTCAAGCGAGATAAGATGTATGAGCGTATTTGTTCTCTCGGTGTGCTTAAGAAAACGGGCACCAAGACCTTTGCCTGTGGCGGCTCCTTCTATGAGCCCCGGGATATCTGCCAAAACATACCCCCAGAAGGCGCCGAGATTTGGCTCTAATGTGGTGAACGGATATGCCCCAACTTTAGCACGTGCGTGAGTGAGTATATTCAATAAAGATGATTTCCCGGCATTTGGAAGACCGATAAGTCCTCCGTCGGCTATTATTTTCAGCTCAAGCGAAACCGACCCTTTCCCGCCGGCAGAGCCCGGCGTTGATTCAAACGGATTCTGATTTGTAGAACTCTTGAAATAATTATTCCCGAAACCGCCCTTGCCACCCCCAAAAAGCACGACCGTTTGTCCCTCCTCCATAATTTCAATTTCTTTCCCGGTTTCCAATATCTTTGCACACGTACCGATTGGAACTGACAACACTTTCACGGCGCCATCGGCGCCGTGACGATTGCGCCCACTCCCCGGATGCCCTGATTCAGCGTTGAATCTTTTCTCATATGCAAAATTTTTAAGAGCTTCAAGGTCACGCACTCCGCGCAATAATACATCCCCGCCCCTTCCGCCATCGCCACCCGCGGGACCTCCTTTTGGTCTGCCTTTCTCACGCAACCAGCGCACCACACCGTTGCCACCCCTTCCGGCAGATGCATGTATAACCACATAATCAATAAATGCCATGATAAAAAATTTATGAAAGCAATGTCCAGCCTTCTTTCAAAAGCGACTCTACTTTTTTATATTTTACTTCTTGCGTTTCGTTTCCTTTTTTGACTGTCACTTTTTCATTTCTTGCTGGGGCATCTTCTTTTTTTAATTCGGACTGCGTTTTGTCACCATCTTCGCCGGATGCGTCCGACACCGCAACAAGCGTACTGCGTGTGCGCTCTTCTTCTTCGCGAATACGCGCATCATCGGAAAGCATGAGGTGTGGCATCGCCTCACGAACGGATTGCCGTATATTTTCTTCCATAATATTGAAACGAATAAGCCCTTCACGACGATACTCAATAAGCGGGTCACGCTGTCCATATGCCCTTAGCGAAACACTTCTGCGCAGATACTCCATGGTTTCCAATTGCTCGAGCCAAAAAGTATCCACAACCTGCAAGACGAAGTTGCGCAACATAAGTGTAAACACCTCGTCGCCGAATTCTTTTCGCTTCGCTTCAAATGCCCCCGTTGCCTGTGTGTCGCTTGCAACAAAAGACTGTACCAACGCCAACACCTCCTCTTCCGTACCAAACAGTGCGGCATTTCTACGCGTGTATACTGCCAAACGCTGTGTGTTAAGCACGTCGTCATACGCCAGTATCTGTTTGCGCGAATCAAAGTTAAATCCCTCAATGCGCTTTTGAGCATTCTCAAGAGCGCGCGTAATCATTCCGCTCTCAATCGGCTCATCTTCGGGGATTTTCAATGTGCCCATGACGCGCTTGATTGCATCGGCGGCAAACACTCTCATAAGTTTGTCTTCAAGAGATACATAAAACCGTGTTTCCCCGGGGTCACCCTGTCTGCCGGAGCGCCCGCGCAACTGGTCGTCAATGCGTCGTGCCTCGTGTCGTTCAGTACCGATAACCAAAAGCCCGCCGGTGGAAATAACCTCATCTCGCCTTGTCGCATCTACGGGAGAACCACCAAGCTTAATGTCAACACCTCGCCCAGCCATGTTTGTCGCGACCGTTATGCGCGCCTTGCGCCCGGCTTGAGCTATAATCTCACCTTCACGTTCGTGGTTTTTGGCATTGAGCACCTCATGAGGAATACCCGCCTCTGTGAGATATCTGTGCATCACTTCGTTGTCTTCAATTGAAACGGTACCCACAAGCACCGGCTGTCCTTTTTCATAACATTCTTTTATCTGTTTTGTCACTGCCGTATATTTTCCTTTCGCCGTGCGGAAAATGCTGTCATTAAAATCCTTGCGCTTAATCGGAAGATTAGTCGGGATGGCAATCACGTCTAATTTATATACGGTATAAAATTCTTCATCGGAAGAAATCGCCGTTCCGGTCATGCCGGAAAGTTTTTCATACATGCGGAAATAATTTTGAAATGTAACACTTGCGTAAGTGCGAGTTTCTTGCTGTACACGCGTGCCCTCTTTTGCCTCCATTGCCTGGTGCAGACCTTCCGACCATCTGCGTCCAGGCTGTAGACGACCGGTAAACTCATCCACGATAACCACCTCATCATCTTTCACTACATATTCTTTATCTTTGGAAAAAAGCGCCTTCGCCCTAATTGCGGTTTCCAGATGGTGCGCATACTTAGCGCCACCTTCCGTATATAAATTTTCTATACCGAGAGCTTTCTCGGCTTTTGTCATTCCTTCATCGGTTATTTGAATCGCTTTTAGTTTTTCATCAACCGTATAATCTTCTTCCGGAACAAATGAGCTGACAATACCAGCAAAACGCTTATACAATTCTTGCGCATCTTCTGCGGGACCGGAGATGATAAGCGGTGTACGCGCCTCATCAATGAGAATAGAATCTATTTCGTCAACAATGGCATAGTAGTGCCCACGTTGCGCGACTTGTGAACTTTCGTATGCGGTGTTGTCGCGCAAATAATCAAAACCAAGCTCGTTGTTTGTTGCAAATGTAATGTCGGCGGCGTACGATTCTTTTTTTGATGATGGACGAAGGAAATCATACGACACGCGAAACGAACCAGTTTCATCGCGCTCCTTATCTTCTTCAAGCGTAACATGTGACGGATCATACAAATATGAACCGGAAGAAGTAACAACGCCAACCGAAAGACCCATGTAGTCATATACTTGTCCCATCCACGCGCTATCGCGACGCGCGAGATAATCGTTCACCGTTACGATGTGCACGCCCTTGCAGGCAAGGGCGTGCACGACTGCGGCTAACACCGCGGAAAGTGTTTTGCCTTCCCCTGTGCGCATCTCTGCGATGCGCCCCTCCGTAAGGACAAGCCCGCCGATGAGCTGTACATCGTAGTGCGGCTCGCCGAGCGTTCGGCGAGCCGCCTCGCGAGCAATTGCAAATATCTCTGCGATGTCCGGTTTCTCCGTTGGCAGCCCATCAGTGCGCTCACTTATTGATTTAAGTCGCGCAATGAGTTCTTCGCGCGAAAGTGACTTAAAATCAGGCTCAAACGAAGACGCTATGTCAACGACCGGCTTTGCAGCTCGCAAAAATGCGGCCGATTGGTTCTTTGAAAAAATACGGTCAAGTATACTCATTCATCCTATTATAACGTAAAAACCTCCATTTGTGGAGGTTTTTACGTTTGCACGGAACGAGCCAAAACATTTGCGACTATTTACGCTTTGTTGTTGCCTTGCGCTTGGTCGTCTTCTTGACTGCCGGCTTACGCTTGGTTGCTACCTTGCGCTTTGCGGTTTTCTTGACTGCCGGCTTACGCTTGGTTGCTACCTTGCGCTTTGCGGTTTTCTTGACTGCCGGCTTACGCTTGGTTGCTACTGTCTTGCGCTTGGTTGCCACTTTGCGTGTTGACTTCTTTTTTGTTGCCATGTTTATATACAGAAAGAAAATAAATAATCATTCGACCCATTCGCATAATTTTTTTACACGGATGTTCTTTTTATATTATTGCGCGTAAAAAATATTTTTGTAAAAATAAAAAATAAAAATGTGGATAACATTTTTCCGTGCGTAATGTTTGAAAAACATTACGCACGGAAAAACACGCACGACAAATTATTTTTTACACTCTGTGAGTTTACACAAACGCACTTCCCTTTCAATATCAATTTCAGTTTTTGTTTTTACGCGCACTGCAATTTCGCGCGCGAACTCTTCAATCTCTTTTGCGGATGATGGCGAACATACAACGAGCACCAGTGGCTGACGTTCGTTCAAGTAGATATTTCCTATTCTAAATCCTCGCATATGCAATACATTATCTAAAACCCATGCAAGCGATATTTTCATGTCTGTTCCTGTCGGGAACCCCGGCAAACCGGGGAAGCGCTTATGCAATATGTCATACTTCTTTCTTGAAATAATCGGGTTCTTAAAGAAGGAGCCGGCAGTTCCACCTTCTTCACGTTTTGGGAATTTTCTGGAGCGGATATCTTGCAAGGCGCTTGCAATTTGAGACGGAGCATCAAGTGGCACACCTCGCGCTCGCGCATCTTCCAAGTCAGGATATATCTTATGCGCAGTTCGCTCGCGTGAAAGTCGCAGCGTGACGCCTGTAATTATCATAGAAGAGTCTTTTTTAAAAATACTTTCACGATAGCCAAACTGCGCGTGACTTGCATCTATGCGCAAACGCTCACCCTTTGGGAAAGTCACAACGTCTGCGCTCACAAAAGTATCTGATAGCTCTGTTCCATATGCGCCGATATTTTGTACCGGTGCCCCACCAACAGTTCCGGGGATGCCCGCTAAGTTTTCTATCCCCCACAGACCGCGCGTTGTTGCATAGCGCACGAGAGTGTCCCACATGACCCCACCACCGGCGTGCACCAGTACGCCGGTGGTGGGGTCATCATCGCGAGATGTTATCCCCGGTATTTTCATATGCAATACTAAACCATCCACTCCTTCATCCGGTACCAACATGTTTGAACCTCCACCCAACACACACACGCCAATACCTTGCGCAACAGCACTGTGAAGAACCTCGTGCAGATGAGCGCGCGATTGTATATTTGCAAAAAAGCGAGCACAGCCACCAACGCCAAGCGTTGTATGTGGAGCAAGAGGAACATTTTCCTCAACAAAATTCATATATTATATTTTCGGCAACTTCCCCGAACGGATCATTTTTATAAGAGCATTACCTTCTTTAGTGACAGAATGCTTTGCGGTTGCATTTATAGTCTTGCGTATCAAAGCGATTGCCCCGGAGCGATTGCCCATAGTTGCATACACATTTGCCAAACGGAACGCATCGCGCACAGTGGGATGCTTCCCGGAAAGACGCTCTTTCAAGACATCGGCGATTGCCGGGTACTGCTTCATGCGCGCATACGCGTCAAGAAGAATTGGATTGTCCACTGTCGTTGTCTTAAACGTTTTTTTCAAAATGGCTTGCGCCGATGGCATATTTCCCCCAAGCACTTCCCCCGCAGCACCATAAATTGCTAGCTTGGAAAATTGCGGGGCAAGATTATACGCATCCTCAAACGCCACCCCAGCATTTTTTACATCGCCACCCTGCAAGTAAAAGAAACCCTGCTCAATGAGAATTGACTCTTTTTTAGGAGATAGCATGTGTGCTATTTTTATTTGTGCCAGCGCATCTTTTATGTCGCCAAATGCGGAATATCCGCCAGCAAGCTCAAGACGAATGCGCGCATCAAAAGGAACTTCCTCCACCTCCTTTCGCATTTGCGTTATTGCAAGCATTGCGAGCTCCTTCTTCTGAGGTACGGACATGTGTGTGCTTCTTAATGAGGAAACTGCGGATATCATAAGTTGTTCTCGCACTTCTTGCGCTGCGAATGCCGGATGTGCGGAAACGTTTTTCCATGTGGATATACTTTGCGGATAGCCGGTTTCATTAAGAGCGGTGATTAGGTTGCGTGCAGTTGTAATCCCGGGCACATTAATAATGACAATAATTATTGTAACTGATACGGCCGCGACAGGCCACGCCACACTGGTTAAAAACCGCTCGGGCAGTTCCGGTATTTTTTCAAAAAATGCGATGCGTCTTCCGCCCGCAACACCGTCAACCATCGCGGCAACCGCAAAGAATAATAAATAGGAAATGATATTATCAAAAACAAAAAGATCATGGAAAGCATATCCGGCAAGAAGTGCCGTGAGCGCAATTTGTTCAGCGCGTGAAAACGGTGCACGCCATAGAGTGGCTATCACCGAAAAGAATAGTGCTATATATAAAAGGAATGCAGGTAACCCGCCCTGTGTAAGCCAGTCAAGAAATTCATTGTGCGCCCTGTCAAACCATTGCTCCTGTGTGTATAGAGATGGGTTGTAATATGTGTTGAACACATAATTAAAACCTTCCTGCCCCCACCCCAAAACAGGGTGTGCAACAAAACCATCGTATGCAATGTGCCAAATGGAAAACCGCACATCGCCGGCGGATAAAGAGATGGAAGCGATACGCGATAACACCGGATCGTGACGGATTACTCCGGTATCTTTCAATGCCCAGAATCCGCCGGCGATAAGCAACACCAATATGACCGCGCCGGTGGCAATGCCTCGCACCCGCTTCCCCATCGTGAACGCCGCCAAAATAGAAGCAAGGAAAATGCCCCCGGCAAGTCCTAAAATAGTACCGCGCGTTGCTGTGGAAAATAATATGAATGCAAAGAATATCGCCAGCGAGAAAAGCACATAACGCAACCATGTGTGTTTGGTTGTGAATGCGAGCCATCCGGCAATGAACGCATTAAAGAGCATGTACACGGCGAGATATGCGGCATTGCCAAGTGACGCATCAAGACGCACGCCTCCCTGAGTAATTTGTGCGTGCCCGGTAAGTTGCATAATACCGTACATGCCGACCAACGACGCAGCAATGAGAGATGTATACCACCACACGCGCCATTTCTTTTCTATAGTGAGCACCGTGCTTGACACAATGAAAAACATTAACAAGTGAACGAGTGTAATCCACCCCTCCATTCGCTCAAAGTTGCTCCAAAATGCTTTTTGCGGATTAACAGCGAACAAATCCGCAATGAGCATCCACACAATGAACGCAACGAGCAACACGGAAATCCACGTCCATTTCGGACGATATTTTTTATCCACCGCAGCCAATATAAGCCACGCGCCAAACGCTATCTCAACAACAATACGAAAAAAGAATCCTTTGCCGGTTATAAATGGGAAAAATAGACTGTTTGACACCAACAACACTGTAAACGGCAAGAGAAAAAGCGCGCCGATGACTGTCCAACGTGCCAGTGATTTTGCGGGATGTTCCAACGCTTTCATAATAAAACACTATACCACGATGTGCCCAAGTAATGAAAATGTCGGATACAACGGCGACACCCCCACCCCACGGAATTTCCTTTGGGAAATTCCGTGGGGTGGGGGGCTGTATTCTACACGAGAGCCAGAACGCCGAATTATTTCAAACGCCACTCGCTTGCTTGAATACCAGATTGACGAATGATACCTTTCAGAGTTTTTAGATGAATGGAAGAATTTTTCCCATGAATAGGTAGCACACTTGCCTGCGGTGATTACAGACTTCTCCAACATAGTAAAAGTGACTTCCTCGCGTATGTGAATGTACAAAACCGTGCTACCGAAGAAAGCGAATAACAATCACGGGGTTCCAATTGCTGAAACCGCGTGGCATACCACACTACGCCACAAGAGCGGAGATTGACTGCGAGGAGGTACTATAAATATGTTGACGGCCTTTTTTATATCCCTTTTGTCCGGCGTTCCAAAGCAGTTCATATTCGGAAGCAACATCTTGATTCAAAACCGAGATGGGAAGTTTATTTTTTTGTGCAGACTCCAAATATCCTCTCACCGCCTCATCAAAAAGAAACACCACTTCCTGCGGGGTCGCCCTGTTCAACAATATTGAGCTCAAGCGCAACCCCATAAAAGGAGTTTCCTTCTCGAAATATAACGTTGCGCACCTGTCCATTTCGTAAGGTATTCTTAAAGGACATAATATGAGTATAGTATACCACAACACAAAACACGCAAACTCAATACTTACATTCCATCCCCCACCCCACGGATTTCCTAAAGGAAATCCGTGGGGCTAAGCTCCCTCGCACTGGCACCACTTGACACCGCATGACACTTCTATATAATCAAAACATGAGCGAGGAAATCAGAGAAAACGCAGTATACACAACAAGCGAAACGCAAAAACTTCTAAAGATAAGCAACAGCACAATCAAACGTATGCTTAAAAAGGGGTTACTTCGCGCAAACAAAGTCGGTGGACAATATCGCATCCTCGGGAAAGAAATCCTGCGACTTGTCTCACCGGACTTGGAAAAGAGCGCCGTGAAAACATACCTCGGATTAAAAAAGAAAGTCGTTGGTAAAATAAATAAATGGTAATTATATGAAAAAAGCTCTCATAACGGGTATAACGGGACAAGATGGTTCATACTTGGCGGAACTTCTTTTAGATAAGGGGTATGAAGTTCACGGCATTAAAAGACGCTCTTCATCTTTTAACACGGAAAGAATAGATCATTTATATCAAGATCCACATGAAAAAAACAAAAAGTTTTTATTACATTATGGAGACCTGACGGACTCAACAAACATTATTAGGATTATTCAAGAAGTTCAACCGAATGAGATATATAATCTCGGGGCACAAAGTCATGTGCAAGTTTCTTTTGAAACTCCGGAATACACGGCAAATTCAGATGCTATCGGTACACTCCGTTTGCTTGAAGCGATAAAAATACTTGGACTAAAAGATAAAACAAAATTTTACCAAGCATCAACGTCTGAAATGTTTGGTTCTGCCACGCCACCGCAAAATGAAAACACCGCCTTCCATCCCAGAAGTCCTTATGGAGCTGCCAAATTATATGCTCACTGGATAACCATAAATTACAGAGAAGCTTATGGAATTTTTGCGGTCTCGGGTATTTTATTTAATCACGAATCGCCAAGGAGAGGCGAGACATTTGTAACCAAAAAAATAACTCAAGCGGCTGTTAAAATTAAATACGGATTACAAAATAAATTATATCTGGGAAATTTGAATGCCAAGCGTGATTGGGGACATGCCAAAGATTATGTAAGAGCTATGTATCTCATGCTCCAGCAGGATCAGCCAAGAGATATTGTAATAGCCACGGGAGAGCAATATTCAGTTAAAGATTTTTGTAAACTTGCTTTTGGAGAACTGGGTATTGATATTCAATGGTCTGGAAAAGGGATACATGAGAAAGGGACAGATAAAAAGACAGGTAAGATTATCATTGGGGTTGATCGGAAGTACTTTAGACCTACTGAGGTGGATTCTTTAATGGGTGATGCAACTAAAGCCAAAAAAATACTGCATTGGCAACCAAAAATCACCTTCCGGGAATTAGTAAAAGAAATGATACGGTATGATTTACAAAAGATTAAAAATAATATCGTAAAGAATGGTATACATAAAAGAAATAAAAAATATGAATAAAAAATCAAAAATTTATATAGCCGGGCATCGTGGTCTTGTCGGGTCTGCTCTTTTAAGAAAACTCCAAGCGACCGGCTATGAAGATATTATTCTGAAAACAAGAAGCGAGCTTGATTTACTTAATGACGAGGCGGTAAAAAATTTCTTTCAAAAAGAAAAGCCGGTGTATGTTTTTCTCGCTGCTGCAAAAGTCGGAGGAATAATCGCGAATGACGAACACCCGGCTGAGTTTATATATGAAAATCTAAAAATACAAACTAACATCATACACAATGCGTATATAAATAATGTAAAGAAATTACTTTTCTTGGGGAGTTCGTGCATATATCCAAAATTGGCGAAACAACCGATACAAGAGGATTATTTATTGGACGGAAAACTGGAACCAACTAACAAAGCATACGCGGTCGCTAAAATCGCCGGTATCATAATGTGCCAAGCATACAATAAACAATACGGTACGAACTTTATATCCGTTATGCCAACTAATCTCTACGGATTAAATGATAACTTTGATTTACAGAGCTCTCATGTTATTCCGGCTCTTTTGAGGAAATTTCATGACGCAAAAACACATGGCAAAAAAGAAGTTATTTTGTGGGGTACCGGTTCACCCAAAAGAGAGTTCCTGCATGTGGACGACCTTGCCGATGCGTGTATATTTTTAATGAATAATTATTCTGATTCAGAAATCATAAATATTGGGTCCGGAGAAGACATATCTATAAAAGAGCTCGCCGACATCATAAAAAATATAGTGGGATTTACCGGAGAAATTGTGTGGGACAGTTCCAAACCGGACGGTACACCAAGAAAATTGTTGAATGTAAACAAAATCAACAATCTTGGTTGGCGCCACAAAATTGAACTGTTGGATGGCATTAAATCAACTTATGATTGGTATAAAAAAAATGAATAATGTAACAATCATAAAACCGAAGAAGGCACTTAGCTTGGATGACTTCAAAGAAATCTGGCAGTACAAAGAGCTGTTGTATTTTTTCACATGGAAAGATTTCAAAGTACGCTACAAGCAAACCGCCATCGGCATTTTGTGGGCGGTCTTTCAACCATTCATGACAATGGTTGTGTTTAGTATATTCTTCGGCAAATTTGCCAAGATGCCATCAGACGGAATTCCCTACCCTATATTTGTATATACCGGACTGTTATTTTGGCAATTTTTCTCCTCCGCGCTCGCACAAACAAGTAGCTCACTAATTAGTAACACGAACATCATTACAAAAGTATATTTCCCCCGATTGATACTTCCAATATCCGGCGTCATCACTAAATTTGTAGACTTCTTCATCGCCGCAATGATACTTGTTGGCATGATGATCTACTATGGTTATGTACCAAACCTCTCCAGCCTATGGATACTCCCTATATTACTACTGATAACTTTCATGGCGGCAATCGGAGGCGGATTGTTTCTGGCATCAATCAATGTTAAATATCGCGACGTCAGATATATCTTGCCATTTTTCATTCAAATTATGCTTTTCTTAACCCCGGTAATTTATCCGGCAAGTATGGCTGGAAAGTATTCGTGGATATTGGCGATAAACCCAATGACCGGAGTTATTAAAGCGGCAAGAGCATCGCTTTTTGGAAATGCACCGGTTAACTGGGATCTTCTCGGCATTTCATTTATTGCGGTTTCAATTTTGCTCATCACAGGTGTCGCATTTTTCAAGAAGACTGAAAAATATTTTGCAGACATAGTGTAGTCTGTAATAATAAAAAAATATGGAACCGATTATAACAGTCAAAGGAATATCAAAAAAATATAACATCACCCACCAGCGCGGTGGTTATGTCGCGCTAAGAGATGTGTTTGCAAACACCCTCAAGCACCCATTCAGATTTCTAAAACATAAAACTGGGAAAGTAATCCGCAGAGAAACCCGAGAAGAATTCTGGGCGCTCAAAGATATAAATTTCACCGTTGGCAAAGGCGAGGCAGTTGGCATCATAGGAGCAAACGGCGCGGGTAAATCCACTCTCCTGAAAATACTCTCAAAAATAACCCCACCAACAACCGGGACAATAGAATACAAAGGAAGCATGTCTTCCCTGCTTGAAGTCGGGACCGGCTTCCACCCGGAGCTCACCGGACGGGAAAATATTTTTCTAAACGGAGCAATCCTTGGAATGAGCAAAAAAGAAATTGCCGGAAAATTCAACGACATCGTTGAATTTTCCGGCGTCGAAAAATTCCTTGACATGCAAGTAAAAAGATACTCATCCGGCATGTCCGTTCGCCTCGCTTTTGCTGTTGCTGCACACATGGAGCCGGATATATTAATTGTTGACGAAGTGCTTGCTGTGGGTGATGCGGAATTCCAAAAAAAGTGCCTTGGTAAAATGGACGAAGTGACAAAAAAATCAGGACGCACCATCTTATTCGTCAGCCACAACCTCCCCGCCGTACAAAGTCTATGCAAGAGATGCATACTGATGGAGGCTGGCAAAATAAAAATGATAGGCGACACAAAAGATGTCATTGCGGAATACTTAAAGCTATCACAGAACGAACTAAAAGAAGCGGGGCCCTATAAAACAAATATTGATAATTTTTGCATAGAAAATATTAAACTTACCAACAGAAACAAATCTCTTTATAATCAGCCATTAGAATTTGAGTTAATCCTAAATTCCACCAAACCGATAAACGATCTCTTGATTGGACTGCAAATAATAAACAGCCAACTAGTGAGGATAATGACCGCCAAAGTTGATATCTCCAAAATAGATGCCGGTAAAAATAAATTACATATTACTATTGAAAATCCTTATTTACCTCCCGGTAATTATAATTTGAACGCTGGTATAGGAGTGTTGGGGAATAACGTCTTTTACAAAACACATTTATTACCTTTTGAAATATCAACCGAAGGAATTAAAGACGTCTTTGTAATATCCAGAAAAGATATTTTGGGAGTATACCCTCCAGTAAGTTACGTTTTAGAAAAAATAGAAAAGCAATAATAAACCATACGATATGACTCACACAATAATCAGTTGGGATTGTAGTTATAGAAATTTTTTCCATATTATTGATGGGCTACTACTTCAAGACTACCCCAAGGAAGAATTTGAGATTGTCTATATCGAACAACGAAGTAAGGAAGTGGCTAATAAACACAATCATGGGCTGGGGCTAAGTTCTCTTGAAGATAGATATAAAGAAGTAAAAGATAAAATAAACATTAGAGTTATTTATCTAAACGAACCCATAAATTCACCTTTCCATTGGGGGAAATGTAATAATGCCGGACTTAGTGTTGCTAAAGGTAAAATAATATCTGTTATGGATGGAGACCAATTATTGCCAAGAGACTTTTTGATTAAGTTACAAAACTTCCACGAGGGGAACCCCAAAGCTGTAGTAAACATCTATAGGAAAATGGCTCAATATCCTGCCAGTGTAAAATCGTATAAAAAATGGCTCAAGGCAAGTAATGATTTCCACAAATGCTTGAATACTTGCCTTAATAAAAACTCTGCGATTCCAAAAATCGCAGGAAATAAGGGCTCCATGATATCTGCTCGCAGAGAATATTGGGATAAGATAGGGGGATATGACTCACACCAAATTTGGAGTACCAGCTTATCAAAGTTGGGGGGAGATGTTAATAAACGACTGGAAATAGCAACTGGATCACAAAGTGTTTGTCTACCAAATTGTTTTACAGTACACCCCTGGCACCCACGAGGAACAGAGTCATTACGCCAAAATGAAAAGGTTTTGAAATACTTTTCTTTTCAAGATAAATTAACTGACTGGTCTACTAAACATAATGAACCGCACTATAAAAAAAGGTTACCACTGGCAGATAAAATTTATAAAGAAAATAAAGAAGATATTGAAATGATTAGATCTTTATATCATATTGATGAGGGAAAGAATAATGTTACTCTAAAAAGTATACTCAGAATAAAGTTTCAGAATAAATATGCTCGACTTAAGGGTATCATTTATAGAATTAGAAATAAATATAAATTAAGATGAATCATGCCTCATTAAAATCAATAACAAAATGATTAAACTTATATTTAATGGTTATTATCGTTCAGGGACAACGATGATGTATAAAATATTAAAAGGGAGTAACTCTGACATGAGTTGTTTTTATGAGCCGCTACATCCAAACCTATTTAATGAAATAACAAAAAACATTGCCACGACCTTACATAAATTTTATCCGTGGGACAGTTATAAAACCACTAATTTTAAACTCATTAAGGAAAAATACAAATTTTATCATAACGGACTAAAAAAAACGGGAAGCGATATTATTCCTACTAATTTTCAAGAAATCCAACCACTTTTTGATCTTTTACATAATTTAGAAAATGATGCGATTTTGCAACCCAATAGATGTCATTTTGTACTAAAAGACATAGTAAATGATTATAATTGTAAATTTATACATATAATTCGCAATCCAATTAATACTTGGCTTAGCCAAACAGTAACCCCTCCTATTAAAAACAGAATTCGTCTTAAAAAAAGATACGCGTTAGCAACAAATATTTTAGGTAAATATGGTAAAAATTATTTTTTAACAAAATATTTATCGAAAAATAAAGATGTCGGGGAGTATTTTTTCGGAAATTCTAACTATGAACTTATAGCAAGAAAGTTTAATAGACAAGACAACGAGAAAAATCAATTATCTAAAATGCTTACGGTTTGGACATACTTTAATTACCACGCCTTTATACAAGCAGATAACATAAATGGAATGATTGTTTTTTACGAAGACATAGTATTAAATCCAGAAAAATGGCTTAAAAAAATGTCTGATTTTTCAGGCGTAAAATTTGATAAAAAATGCAGTAGCGAGATTTTCCCCCAAATAGACTATGACGAAAGATTAAGGCAAGATTTTATTAAAAAATTAGAAGAACTTGACTTGATTAGTATGGTTAAAGAATTCTATCCCCCAGAAAAATGGTTCGGCAATTTTAAAGAAAGAAAACAATAAAAATCTCCACGGGTACTGGTTTACAAAACCCACAAATAGATATTTCTTAAATTAAGACCAGCCCATGTGTTATCTAAAACCTTAGAAAGGGTCGGATATTCATCAGCGTCTTCCACGATACACGGCAAAAGAAAAATATCAAGCTAGAGATCTTAAAGAATATTAGTTATAATGAGGTTACGTTTTATGATGATTTTTAGAAACCCTTAATGAACACGGTGGTACAGCCACAAAGTTCGTAGGAAGAGAACCAAACTAACATTCAAGATGAAAATATATATAGACGGCATAATTTATAGCTTGCAGAAAACGGGCGGGATTTCTCGTTATTTTAATGAGTACCTCAGTAGATTAAACAATATAGAGGTTGATACAAAAATCAACATTCTAATTGATAAAGACCCGACCGGGGCACTGCCAAAAGAAGAAAATATTACTATTAAAAAAATAAAACAGTTAACACCTCCACGCCCTAACCGTATTTTTAAACCTTTATTTCAAAAAATAAATAACTACATTAAAAATAGATACTGGGGAAAGTTAACTGATGGTGTTTTTCACTCAACTTATTTTACCACCTATGGAAACTTAAAAATCCCGCAAGTTCTTACCATGCATGATATGATTTATGAAAAATTTCCTGTTTTTTTTCATACAAAATCAAGCTTGGAATTTGTCAAACGAAAAAAGGAGTGCGCCTATTCAGCAGATGCTATTATCTGTGTTTCTCAAAATACAAAAAATGACCTCCTGCATTATTACAATATAGATGAAAAGAAGATTTCTGTAATCTATTTAGGGGTCAATCCTGATTTCAAAAAGATTGAAGATGAAAATACCAAGAAAAGTTTTTTAAATAAAAGAAATATCAAAAAACCATATCTGCTGTATGTAGGAGGTAGAGATAAATATAAGAATTTTTTAGCCTTTATTAAATCATACAATAACTTAAATAAATTCAATTTAGATGTCATAGTTGTAGGTGGCGGAAAGTTTACAGAAAAAGAAACTAATTTGTTTAAAACAAATAATATTGAAAATAAAATTCATAATTTTGGCTTTGTTTCCAATAGAGAATTAATTTTATTGTATAATTGTGCGAAGACTTTTGTATTTCCCTCACTATATGAAGGTTTTGGTATACCGTTACTAGAAGCCATGGCGTGTGGAACCCCTATTGCCGCATCGAATTCATCATCACTACCAGAAGTTGCTGGAGATTCTGCTTTATATTTTGACCCAAAAGACACAGAAAATATGACCCAAGCAATAGCACAAGTAATACTTGAGGGAAGAAATTCAAATCGTATAAAATTAGGGTTAAACAGAGTTAAAAATTTTACATGGGAAAATACAGCTGAAAAAACACTTAGAATATATAAAAGATTACAACCAGGCCGAATTAATAACTTTAATTGCTAAAAACATGCACGAAACCTTTATTATTGTTCATGATCAAAATAAAATTTTGGATTTCGAAAATAAAAAAACATTTTCTCAATTCCCAAAATTTAGATATGTGTTTGTCGGCACAGGAGACACTTCTCTTATTGAAAATATTAATAAGGTCATAATTGCAAGAAAGCTACCAAATAACATTGAAAAATATAAATATCTTGTAGCATATACAGCCTGGTACGCCTTAATAAAAAATGACTTATTAGAGACAGCTTTTGTTACCCTGCTTGAATATGACGTGGATCTTTCTCATGATTTTTATTCCAAATCAATTACCAAACTTAAAAGTAGTCCCCGTGCGATTATTGGTTATGTACCGCACCCAATGGGAAGCCCTTATTTTTTATCTAAAAATAAGGGCGCTAACATATTAGTAGATAGTGTAAATAAAATATGCAAAATCGATATTAAAAAAATAATAGACAAATATAAAAAAGACACAGGGGATGAGACCTGGCCATCAACCAGTAACATGAGTATGAGTAGTGAAACTCTTTTAGGTTTCGTAAAATGGTTTACTCCGATCTCAATTTTAATACGAGATGACAAAAATTGTGGACACTCGTTTGAAAGAGCTATCAAAATATACTGTATCCTCCATAAAATGGAGAACTATTACATTTTAAACGCGCTTAAACATTATCAACTTGATTCACACTGCACTCAACAAAACTCTCCACGCGTTATAGAATATCAATATAAACTAAATAAATTTATATTGAAGTTTTATAACACCTTAAAGCATTTTCTACATGAAAAACCCTAAAGTATCAGTATGTATTCCCGCATACGCACAAACAAACTACCTCAAAAAAACTCTTGGGTCCATTTTAATTCAGGATTACGAAGACTATGAGGTTATAGTTACGGATGATTCTCCTGATAATTCGATTCAAGAATTAATACAAAGATATGATTTTGGGAATAAACTAAAATATTTTAAAAACAAAACCAGAAAAGGAAGTCCCGAAAATTGGAATGAGGCGGTACGCCACGCTTCAGGGAAATATATAAAAATATTGCATCATGATGATAAATTTATGTACAAAGATAGTTTACGAGAGCTTGTGAAGATCTTGGAACAAAATCCGGAATCTGATTTTGCATTCAGCGCAACGGCCATCCACTATTCAAGTGACAGTAGTAAAAATAGAATACATAGTGTTTCTTATAGCGAATTAAAAACCTTAATGGGGGAACCCACAAGTCTATATTTTGGAAATATTATAGGTGCCCCGAGTGCTACAATATACAAAAAAGATGCCGGCAAGTACTACGATAGAAACTTAAAATGGCTTGTTGATATAGATTTTTATATAAATATGCTATCAATGAACAATAATTTTATATATTCTTCTCGCCCACTTATTGGTACTATTGCAGACGCTGATCACAAAGTTACTAAGCAGTGTATTGATAATAAAAATATAGAGATATTTGAATATTATTATTTATTCAATAAAATAAGGACCGGCATTCCCAAAAAACAAATTAAAAAATATCTATTCCGTCTTTGGTCTACAACATTACAGTACAAGATTAAAAACATTGAAGATATTAGAGATTGTGGTTATAATCAAAAAATACCATCCATCATATTTTTTCTATTATTTCTAAATAAAATTTCACCACTTTTAACAAGGGTCTATATAAGGTTATCCAAAATGATTTATTATGGTTAAACTGATGATATGTTTTGCTCGTTCCGGAGGAACCCTTCTCAACCGCTGCTTGGGTAGCCTGCCCAATGTCGTTGTTATGTCTGAGGTCAACCCCCTCGGAGGTGGGTGGGGTATAGAAAAAGAAAAGTCACCAACCACAATAAAAGCTCAGGCAAAAAAATGGTACGGCATTAATCTGAAAAATGATGCCTTTGGGAAAAGTGCCTTGGAGCTATCTAATATCTGTATTACTAAAAATAAGCAGTTAATAATACGGGACTGGTCATTTATAAATTTTACACCACACGAATATAACAATTTTAATCCACCTAATAAATTACTATCTTTAGAAGAATTAAAAAATGACACTGGATTTATTGCATTTGCCTTTGTTCGTGACTCTATTGATGTGTGGATTTCTCGTGGAATGCCACCAGTTAAAGAGTTTTATACACAATACTCCAGATATATAAACGAGCTCCTCAAGAATAATATAAAGATCTTCAAATACGAAGATCTCTGTAAAAATCCAGATTTTGAAATTAAAAAAATCTGCGAATACATCGACATACCGTATAGTGAATCATACAAAAACTACACTGACTTTTTAAGAGTTAGCGGGGACATTCAAAACAAACAAAAATCCAGAGGTATTAGGTCTAATAAGATTATTCCCATGAATAGAAAAACAATCTACGCAAATAAAATTGCTGAAATAAATAATTCTGCCCAAATGATTGAAGTAAACAAATTATTAGGATACAAAACATCATATTACACGTCCCTGCAAATGAAACTGAAGGTACAATTTAAAAATTTATTACGAAAACTTAAAAAAGTAATCGGGTTAATTTCAATATGAAGAAAATATTAATATTTGGCGGTGCCGGCTTCATAGGGTCCAACCTAACAAAGTCTCTTGTTGATGCAGATAAAGAGATTATTGTATTTGACAGAAAGAAAGCACACTGGGAAAATTTAATCCCTTTTATAGATAAAATTGAGATTGTTAAAGGTGATTTTGATAATTTTGAGATACTAGAGAAAATATTTAGTGAAAACCAAATAGAGATTGTGGTACATTTAGTTTCCTCTGCGGTTCCTTCAACACAAATTGATGCCATTATTGAAAACAATGAGTTGATTTTCACTATGAGATTGATTGATATGATGATAAAAAACAAAGTAAATAAAATCATTTACTTTTCTTCAGGAGGAGTTGTTTATGGTATAAATGGCGAAGAAAAAAATAAAGAAGACTCTCCTACCAAACCCATAACTATCTATGGCTGGATGAAAGTAACATTAGAAAATTATATACAGATGTGCGCACGAACCAATAAATTAGATTACATAATATTAAGAGTCTCTAATGTATACGGTAAAAATCAAAATACGCTTGGGAAGCTTGGGCTGGTAGCGGTTACTGTCGGAAAAATACTTAACCATAAACCAATGGAGGTATGGGGAAACGGCAAGGTTGTGCGAGACTATATTCATATTGATGATGTGAGCAAAGCGATACTAATGCTTATTAAGAATAATAAATGGGGCAATATCTATAATGTTGGCAGTGGAAAAGGAAACACGGTAAACAATGTATTACGAATGATAAAATCCATAAGTGGCATAGACTTCCCCATCACCTATAAAGAAGCCCGCGGCGTTGATATACCAATTAATATTTTAGATATCTCCAAACTAAAAACTGACGTGCCATTATTTAAACCTATAAGCCTAAAAGAAGGAATAAAAAACTTTTGGGTAAATCAAAAAAAATAATTATGCCTCGAAACCCAAAAATATCTGTCGTACTACCCGTATATAATGGTGAAAAATATCTAAGAGAAGCAATAGACAGTATCTTGAAGCAGACTTTTAATGATTTTGAGTTGCTGATTATCAGCGACGGCTCAACAGATGGAAGTCACGAGATAATTAACGAATATAGCGATGACAGGGTCCACTTTATAAAAAACGAAAAAAATGAGGGGCTGATTTTTACACTAAACCGAGGGCTTAAGGAAGCGCGCGGAGAATACATAGCCAGGATGGACCAAGATGACATAAGCACACGAGACAGGCTTCAAGAACAATACGATTTCCTTGAGAGAAATCCGGGCGTTGCTTTAGCCGGTGGATGGGCAGAGGTAATTGATGAAAATAACAATCATTTGGGATACAAAAGATCGCCCTCAGAATATTACTTGATTAAATTTGAGTTGCTATTTCGCAATCCGTTTATACACAGTACAATTTTTTTTAGAAAAGAGATTATTCAAAAGTTAGGTGGCTACAACAAAGATTACGAGCACGCTGAAGACTATGAACTGTACTCAGAAATGTCTGATAAATATAAAATTGTAAATATTCCAAAAATTCTATTGAGGTTCAGAATTCATAGTCAATCTATAGGGCAAGTTCCCAAAACAAAAGAGATTCAAGAGGAGACCAGAAAGAAAATAGTACTTAATAATATAAACAGTTACTATAAATTGGCACAAGGCGATATTGATATAATTAATAACACCGAGAGTAAATCAGGCTTAATAAGCACACTAAAAAGAACCTATCTTAACAAAAAGATTTTTAGGGCATACACCACAAAAGAAAGATTAAGCAAAAATGAGTTTCTAAAACTGAACTTAATTTATAAACAAAAAAATATAAAACTTGTTAAGGGATGGCTTGTGAACAGACTGCAAAAAATACCTCTCCTTTATTATATAACCAAAACAGTTTATCATTACTACAAGAAATTTGCTGGTGACAGAAACCTCCACACAAAACACATTGGTTGATTTTTTAAGAAAAAATATATGAAAATACTTCACACAGTAAAACAGTATCATCCGGCGAGGGGAGGAATGTATGAGGTGGTTAAGCAACTTTCAGAACACTTGATCGGTCTCGGACATAGCGTTACCGTCGCAACAACAAAACTGCCTGATGAATACAAACCGGACCTAAACGGGGTTAACGTTAAAGAATTTGATATCACCGGGAACTTCGTTTCGGGAATGTCCGGGGAGGTTAAAAAATATCAAGACTTTCTGATAAACTCAAACTTTGATGTCATAACAAACTTTGCAGCTCAACAACCGATGACCGATGCGATGTTGCTTGTTTTAGATAAAATAAAAGCAAAAAAGGTTTTTGTGCCCACTGGGTTTGCAGCTTTCCACGTTAATGAGTATAAAGAATATTACAAAAAGATGGGGAGCTGGTTTACGCAATTTGACGCCAATGTTTTTTTGTCAAATGATTATAAGGACATAAACTATGCTCGAGAAAGTGGCGCTAAAAATATTACAGTAATACCAAATGGAGCGAGCTCTGACGAATTTTCAAAAAATAATAATATCGACATCAGAGAAAGGTTAAGTATTCCAAAAAATGATTTCCTAATCCTACTTGTTGGCTCCCACACCGGGCAAAAAGGTCACAAAGAAGCGATAGAAATTTTTAATTCTGCAACTATTAAAAATGCAACATTTTTAATAGTTGGGAACAAAGGAAAATGTTTAGAAACATGTGAGAAACAAAAAGTGAAAATTAATGGCGACAAGAAATCTTTACTCGCGGGGAAGAAAATTTTGATACAGCAGTTAGATAGAGATGAGACTGCCTCAGCTTTTGGGGTGGCAGACCTGTTTCTCTTTCCGTCCAACACAGAATGTTCCCCTATCGTACTTTTTGAAGCTATGGCATCAAAAACACCCTTCTTGGTTACAGATGTTGGAAATGCAAAGGAAATAATAAAATGGTCGGGGGGCGGTTTGTTGTTGCCAACAATACACGGCGTCAATCCGGATGCATCATTGAAGGCAAAGATAAAGACCTTTATTAAAAAACTCCTTACCGGCATTATAAAACTCAACCAAACAGGAAACTATAATATTTGCCGAGCAGAAACAAAAAGCTCTGCTACCATACTTGAAAATATCTGTGGCGACAAAGAAAAGCTGGTCGGCTTGGCAGATGCCGGGCATAAATCTTGGAGTGAAAAGTTCACTTGGGAAAAAATTGCTTGTGAATATGAGAGCCTTTATAATAGAATACTTCAACAATACCCATGATAATAACAAAACTACAGAGCGGAATGGGAAATCAGATGTTTCAATATGCGCTTGGGAGGCATTTGGCGCGCCTTAATAACACCGTATTGAAACTTGATACTTCATCATATAACCATCAAAGCAAAAACGATACACAACGAGAATACTCTCTTGGGTGTTTCAATACTATAGAAGACTTTGCGAAAAAAGAAGACACAAAAAAGATGCATTTGCCCAAAATGGCTACACGAAATATTTTTTTGAGAATATATAGAAAGATATTTAGAGGCCTGAGCGCAAGAAAGCCCCTCTATAAAAGAACCTATGTGAGAGAGCCTTCTTTTGGTTTTTGTGCGGATGTTTTGAAAATAAATAAAGGTGCCTATCTAAGCGGAAATTGGCAAAATGAAAAATATTTTAAAGATATTACTGATATAATCCGCAAAGACTTCACTCTCAAAATCAAATCAGATGCTTATAAGAAGATGCATCGGCAAATTTTAAATACTGCCGGAATCGTTTCTTTGCATATACGCAGGGGTGACTATATTTCCAACGAAGGGACAAACAAATACCACGGGATATGCTCTATTGATTATTATAAAAGTGCGGTTTCTCTTATTACACATTCTGTTCAAAACCCGACTTTTTTTATTTTTTCTGATGACATGGAGTGGGTGAAGGAAAACCTAAAAATAGAACATCCAATGATATTTGTTAGTGGCAACTCTCTGACAGACTCTGAGGAATTGACGTTGATGAGCAAATGCAAACATAACATCATCGCAAACAGCTCTTTTAGCTGGTGGGGGGCTTGGTTAAACAACAATCCAAATAAAGTAGTGGTTGCTCCAAAAAAATGGTTTCTTTCACTAGAGAGAGAGCAAGACAACCCATGCCCGGATAGCTGGATTAAAATTTAATATAAATAATACAGACAGCTCTACTGCTCGCGCTCTAAAAACTCAATAACTTTCTGTACTGACTGCTCTATTGATAATAAATCTGTTTTGATTTCAATATCCGGATTTCCAGGCACTTGATACGGATCGTCAACACCTGTAAAAGCTTTTATTTTGCCATCGGCAACTTTTTTGTACAGCCCTTTTACATCTCTTTTTTTACAAGTTTCCAGTGTGGAGTTTGTGTATACCTCTACAAAATTTTTAATTTGACTCTTTAATTTGTGGCGCTGTTCGGCATATGGCGAAATAAATGAAGCCAGCACCACAACTCCGTGTTCAGACAGTTTCTGAGCAACAAATCCTGCAATCTGAAGATTTTTTATTCTATCCTCTTTACAAAAACCAAGGTACGCTGTTACATTTTCTCTAAGAGAATCCCCGTCAAGGATTTCATGTCTTATATTTTTGCTTTTTAAATACTTTGCAACTTCGTTTGCCAAGGTGCTTTTGCCGGAGCCTGACAAGCCGGTAAACCAAATAACCTTACCTTTTGGGGGAGCAGTTGAGTTCTCTGTTATATCTTTGGTTATCATATTCTTATGTTTCTTCAACTTAAAAAGTATTTCGCAAAACCACACCGATATCCTCGACACGCTTATCCCAAGTATATCTTTTTGCCTTCTGTCGTGCATTTTGCGCTTTTTCTTGGGCGGTTTTTTCGTTAGAAAAAACCGCTGCTATTGCTTCTGCCAACGAGTGCACATCGTCCGGTGTAAAAAATGTTGCATCTTTATCTGTTAGTATTTCTTTTATTGATGGCACATCGGCAGCAACAATCGGAGTACCACTTGCCATATATTCAAATAACTTCATCGGTGACGTATAGAGTTTTGCGTCTTGATTGGTTGCGGAGTTTGGGATAACTAATATGTCTGCGGAACGCAGATATTGTGGCACCTGCGCGTGCGATACATGACCTATAATGTGTATATTTTTCTCACTTCCCCACCGCGCACGAAATTGTGCGATATCTTTTTCTGTTCCGCCCACAAAGTAAAATTGCACGCTTGGTAAATGTATCGCTGAGCTCGCAAGGGTATATGCGCCCTTGTGTGCGTATAGATGTCCTGTGTATACAACGGCTTTTTCATGGCACGCGAGGCCTAGCGCTTCGCGCTCGGTCTCGCGTGCCAACACACCGTCAAACAAATGTGCGTCCACTGCGTCCGGCGCCACAATGATTTTTCCCGGCTGGACACCTGCTAACACATATTCTTCACGAAGGGCCCTTGAGATAACAACAACTCTGTAGGCCCGGCGCGCCACAAGGCGCGCCGGGCCTGACGGCTTGGTATGCGATTCAAAAATAAACTTACGTCCAAGGAGCGTATATTGTGCAAGCACAAGTGCATCGCGCGAATAGATTATATCTGCAGACCAAAAACTCGGCATAAAATGCGCACGCTCAGAAAAAATGAGCAATGAGGAGAGGAAACCAATTTTCCCAAAACGTACCCAGTCCGGCACAGGCAGTGTTGTGATTTTAAATATCTTCTCAACCCCGTAATACGTAAACGCATCGTCGGCAATTGGCGTGTGACGTGTCGGCACAACAAGCTCCACGGTGTGTCCCGCACGAGCGAACGCTTCACACGTTTTCATTATCTGAATTCCGTGCGCTTTCTCGGTTGGCAGACGTATATTTGCTATATATAAAATATTCATAATTTTATTGACTTATATTTTGTATTTATTATATTCCATTGATACAGGAAGTTTTAATTTTATATTTCGTTGTTTTAGTTGCAGAGAATATAAATCCCAGCGGATTACGCTTGGCGCTTTGTGGGCGAAGGAAAAGAAAGAGTCTGTCCAACGGCGCGTACAAAAGGTACAACAGCGGACGTATTATGCGTGGTACAGAAAGAACTATCGTATTATAATTTGCAATTACCGGACCCCCACCAATAGCGCTAATATTAATGTCTGTAAAATTAGATTCACTCAGAAGTCGCCCAAGCGCTTCGCTCGTATAACGAAAGTAATCGTGCGGATCCGGATGATACCCAACCCAAAACGGAACGAATCCGATAATTCTTCCTGTTTTTGGTTTCAAAATTCGTGACATTTCATTTAAAAGAAACTTATGGTTGTACACATGTTCAAGCACATTACATGCGATAACAGTATCTATGGAATCATCTGAGTATGGCAATATGTCTATCTCAAAATCAATTCCGGACAATGAACCGTCAAGAGGTTCTATTTGAACATCGCTTCCTTTTTTGAAATATTCGAAATAATCAGGATTACGCCCGCCACCTATGTCAACAACGCGCCCTTTCAAGGTCTCCGCCGATAAATTAGAATTCATGAGAATTCTTGTAAGCGTTTTCCCGGCAAAAACTTCTTTTAGGATGTTATGTTTTGGCTTCATGTTGAGATTTCACTAAAAAATTTATTGGCGAGCGCAACGAGTGATTGTTTTTGCACCACATTATCAAGCGAGAATACCGTTTTACCATTAAGAACTGCTTTGAGGTGCTCCGCAAGCGACTCGCTGGAGTCAAAGTGAGTGCCTTGTCCAGCCATAGCGGAAAAATCATCACTTGTACAAAGCACATGAGCTCCGCAAGCCGCAGCTTCAAATAGTGTTTTATCAAACATTCCGGAAGGTGATGTGTTTATGAAAACAGCGTGTTTGCGGTATATATCGGGTGTTTCGCTGTGTGATACGCCATGAATAAAATTGACTTGGCTCACAAATGCTGATGTGCGTACTTTTTCTTTTAAATTCGCATAATATGTATTGTGCTCATGCTGTGGTGAACCGACGATATCTGCTGTGAATTTGATATTGTCTCTTGCCAGTATTTCCAGGGCATCAATAAATATTTCTACACGCTTAGAGGGTGCCATGCGTGAAAGGAATAGGATTGAACGCGGTACACGATATACGGATGAGTTTATATTGAATCGTTGTGTGTCTACGCCAACCGGCATAAGAACTGTTTTTTTATATTTTACGGTGTATGAGTGTTTTGAAGTGCAAAACACCTTTGCACAATATGTTGCGGCGATATCTGTTAGAAACGAACCCGCATAATGATTGCGCCACATATACACGCGCTTCCCGAGCAAACGCCATAACCAGCCGGCGATTAGAATATACTCTTGATTCATATGCACAAACACTGTGTCGTAATTGTGGCGCAAGCGCCAGGTAAGAGAGAGAAAACGAAATGCGTATGTAGTGCGCAACACACAGCGCCGAGCGTAGCTCGGCGCTGTGTGTTGCGCTTCGCGCTCTTTTCCAAGCGAATGCACGTGCACATTTCCCGGCAAATTATGCTTCCCTTCTCGCAAGCAAATGACTTCCACACTCTGTGCATGTTTTGAAAACTCCTCCACCCAACGTACAAAAAATCCGAGTATCGGGTCGTCGGCGTCTATTGCTTGAGTGACGATGAGTAGGCGCGTGCTTGACAAGTTATTGGTATTTGATAGCATAAAAATATTACGAATGGAAGAGCAACCCCTACAAGGTTTTGTCCTTGTGGGGATTCTTCTTTTTATAAGAGAGTTTATTTTCCAAATCATTCATAAAACGTAGGAATGGTTTAACAGTATTAAATTTTAAGAGCGCCGAGAAGTGTAGGCGGCTTGGAATGAGAATGGCTTCAAGTTTTTCTTGATCTATAAGATATCTCACCAAGCAATAGAAGTCCCCATCACCGGTTACAATAACCGCCTTTTTGAAATGTACATATTCAATCATTGCCTGTAGAACCAGCTCGGCGTCGCAATTTCCCTTTGTTGTCCCATCTTTGTAAGTAAGTGTTGGCTTGAATACACACAAGAACCCGGCATCTTGCAGTGTAGTATACAATGAATTATTCGCCTCAACATATCCAATGAATAAATACGCCTTGCTGACACCATATTTCTCACGCAAATATACGCGAAAGCGTTTCCAGTCCAGCCTCCACCCCTGGGCACGGATTGCCAAGTTTACATTTTGGCTATCAATAAACGCGTAGTTACTCTGTAATTTTTTCATATCACTATTCTACAGTAACCAGGGGCTGGAGGCACATGGTCGTCGGCGTCTATTGCTTGAGTGACGATGAGTATTTTCTTTTTAAGATTGTAACGCTCCATAATGTAAAATTATATCTTATTCAAAAAGATCTGCATGCGTTCCCGTGCAATACACAACAACCGCATCATTGGTAAGCGCATACACAAGAAGCCAATCTGACTCTAAATGACACTCCCAGCACCCAAGATACTCACCCGACAATTTATGTGCACGATAACGATTTGGAAGAGACCCTTTTACAACAAGAAGTATGACCGCATCAATAAGTTTTTGAACGTCTTTCCCACGACGCACCATACGCACTTGGTCTTTCTTAAGGGCGGAAAGATATACTACATCACGCATTATGGCTATATTGTTTTATCATCTTTGCCATCCTTGAGCACCTCTTTAATAAATCCATCAAGAGAAACGCGGGTCCCCTCTCCGCGCTCTCCGGCGCGGATTGTCGCGCGCGTGCGCGCGTTTGGAATGTGAAGTGAAAACGGCATTGTCTTCTCAACGGCAACACGATGATAAAAAACACTAATTGCCTGTGAGGGTGTCAACCCTATCTTGCGCAATACCTTTTCCGCCTTTTCTTTTACGGAGGGTTCAATTCGCGCGCGAACAATTGCGGTTTTAGTCATAGGTTAAATGTAGCACAATTGGGCTACAAATGTAATCCCCGTTGACCCCGCCCCTGAGGCGATGAGCGCCTCAGGGGCGGGGGTGGGCCGGGCTACGGAAGCTCATTGAGCGAATCAATAACTTTCCATCTTCCATCGCCCGTCTTTCCGTCGCGACGTATCTCATATGTGTCAATATCTGGGCAATGTGCAGAAACACTCTCAAGCACATTTGGATTATCATCCACAAACAATTTCTTTCCGGAATAGTTTTCAATATGCTTGGAGAGAAACGGACCTTTCTGCATTTCGCCGGTGTAGCGCACAGAAACTCTTGGGATACCAAAAAGTGCGCTATCTACCTTCACCTTTTGAAACAAAACGGCGCCATACGTTACAATAATGGACCCACTGCCTGTCATACGCAAAAACTCATGAACGTCAGAATATACGAATTTTCCAAGCTCCCCGGGAGCAAATGTCACTTCTCCGGATTCAACAAAAGGAACAAGTGTTTTTGCAATGTCTTTATATGCACACTGTTCCAGAATTTTTCCCGTATCATCACGTACGTACAGATATTGTGCGAATGCCTGCGTATCAAAAAGTGTTCTGTCAAAATCAAGAAAATATATCATAAAAGTTTTGTTAGTGCATCGGCAAGTTTGTGAACATCATGGCGCACCAATGAACGAGGAACTGGGTCCTCCGGAACCGCTTTTACAAGCGTAACGGAAATCAGTGGCACACGATGTACTCGCGTATCATTTCCGAAATCATCCTCCACCGGAAATTCGCCCTCTTTTGCGTACAAAGAACAAGCACGTTTTGGCAACCCGTTCTTGTGGATAACTATAGCATCAATGGGGCGAGTTGTGTAACGCTCAATCTCGCGCACGTGTGCCGTTGCTGTATACCCTTCCGTTTGCCCGGCTTTCGTAAATAAATTCATCACATAGAATAGTTTTGCCTTTGTGTGTGCGAGCGCGTTTGAAACACCCGAAGGAAGCAGGGTTGCAATTGTTGACGTATATAAATCACCGGGGCCAAGCACAATGTAATCAGCGTTCATAATTGCATGACGTGCGTCTGCAGAAATTGTAACCCTCTTGGAAAGTTTCAACGCTTCAATGGGAGAGCGTCCGATTGTACGCATATCTATTATGTGCTCACCTAAAAGTTCCGTTTTGTCTTTAAGAATTGCATGCAGGTGTGTGGCGCGCTTTGACACTGAGAGCACTTTTCCGCTTACACGCAAAATACGAGATGCTTCCTTGAGTGCGGAATCATCGGAGCCGAGCAGTTCGGTCAACGCCGTGATGAAAAGATTTCCGAGACTATGTCCCGCGATATCTCCTTTTGAAAAACGATGGGCGAATAGTTGGCGAAGCATGGAGTCGTGCGAGGCAAGCGCCACGAGCGCTTGCCTCGCATCTCCGGGAGGCAACATGCCGTACGCATCGCGCAAACGACCAGTTGAGCCACCATCATCTGCAGAAGAAACGATGGCGGTTAAATCTATCTCCGACATACCGCGGAACCCCGAAAGCACCACAAAAGTGCCGGTGCCTCCACCAAGAGTGACGATGCTTTTATTTTTATGCATGGAAGTGGTGCGTAACTCCCGGCATAAATCGGACATCGGATGTCCGATTTATGCCGGGAGTTACATGCGTTGTTAAGGTATCTGTCATTAGACGGTTTTAGTAAGCATTAAAAACTATAACTCTCGTAAGCGCGAAATGGTTTTGTCCAAGTCTTCGGCGATGCGGTTTGGAATATTTCCGGAAGAAGCGATATATTGTTGTACGACTACCTGTGCACAACTGCTAAGCTGATGTCGCAGTACCATGTCTTCAATAAGATTCGCAACGTGCTTGGAAAGGCACTCAACATCTCCCACAGGACACACAAGCGATGAATAATCGTGTACGAATACATCATTGATAATTCCGGCATCGGTTACAACCATCGGTGCACCGGAAAGTGCGGCCTCAATATATGTTCGCCCATATCCCTCATATGCGCTTGTTTGAATGAATGCCTGCGCGGTATTTTTTAACAACTCTGGCACATCAGAGCGGTTTCCAAGAAAGATGATTCGGTCTTTTATGCCAAGCGCATTGGCAATATGTGTGAGTGTTTTGTGCTGACTGCCCTCTCCGACAATCAAAAGCCCAACCGGATATTTTCTCTGCACTAACTTTGCCACAACGGCAATGGCATCACCAAGACGCTTTTCTTTCTCCAGTCTTCCCACTGCCATAAGCGCAAACGTGAAAGGAAATTTTGGCAGTGGCGGATAGTGTGATTGTGTGGTGCGAACAGAAGTGGGCGCAAGGACAGCAATGGGTATAACTGTCGGACTTGGAATACTCTTTCCATAACGTTCAATAAGTGCACGCTTTATACGCCGAGAGACAACCCGAATGCCATCGGCTTTCGGGATGACAGCATTGGCAATGCGTATGCGCACTTTGTTTTTAAAAGAGCCGATCGTGAAAAATGATGAGAGAAAATCTGTGTGTATTTGTATGTGTAATTTTGCCGACGTTCCATTAACGGCGCGCATGGCAACCCACCCATTTTCAAAAGGGTCTTGCGCCGACACCACTTCAATGCGGTGTCGGCGCACCAGTGCTCGGGCATGGCGAAGGAGCGTATAGAAAAACAGCGCGCGCCCGATGATTGTTGGCAGTGGGCGCAACCCATGCAAATACAAATTTCCGTCTTGCACTTCCGTATGTTGCATCGCTCGGGAAAGAATGTGCAATTCACCTATGGCATTGGCATAGGTTTTCATGCGCGAGTGCGTCGCACTTTGCATATCAAAAATAGTCGGGTCGTTTGATATGAAAAGCGCCCTCATAGCAATTTCAAGAGAGCGGAAATCGTATCCTCGGACATGGTGTCTTGCGAAAAACGCTTTATTGATTTTGAAGCATCGGCTTGCAATCGTGCGCGGGATTCTTTTTCTTTCACTATGCGTTCAATTGCATCGGCGAGCTCGTTTGTGTTATTTTCCGATATGAACACACCTCCGGAATATCCGGAAAGCACTTCTTCATTTCCACCCACGCGCGTTGCGATAATCGGCACCGCACACGAGAGAGCTTCAATAAGAGTATGAGAAAGTCCTTCGTATGATGAGTTAAGCACAAACACGGCGGAAACGGCAAGCGTGGCGAGCAAGTCCGCATGCGCAATAGCGCCTGTAAAATAATAATCGTTCTTGAGTGTTTCCTTTGCAAGGCTTTCAAGAGATGAGCGCTCACCACCGTCGCCTGCAATGACAAGAGAGATATGCACACCGCGCTTGCGCAACAACGCAACCGCATTGATAATTCCATCCATATGTTTCCATGGGACAAGGCGTCCGGATGAGACCAGAAGCGGTCGCGGCAGAGCCGCGACCGCTTCTGGTACTGTACTTTTTTCACCACCCGATACCGCATTATAAATAACCAGCATACGGTTATCTGTTATTCCCCATGTGCCCACAATCTTTTTTAGATATTCGCTTGGAACGATAATAAGTGCGGCTGATTTAGTCACACGTGTCTGTACCATACGCAAAAAACGAACCGCCAATGGCACTCGTCGCGTGCACACGAATTCGTCCAATGACATAGCCACACCAAACCGCTGTCTTCCCTGCTCCCACGCATAATCACCAACTATTTTCACCACCAACGGCTTTTTCATACGACGAGATGCAATGCACGAAGGAAGCCCGACTGAAATCGGATCAAGAGCGAGCACCATGTCTGCGTTTTTCAACGCGCGCGCGACATGGTGATAATATGCAATGTGACGAATTACCTTTGGCAAATGTCGCACATCACCAAACTTCACCAAAGAAACGGTATGTCCTCTTTCAACGAGCCCCTTTGATAACAGTGCCGCATACGTTGCCGGACCGCCGATATCCGGAGGATACAGAGGAGTTGCTATGACTAACTTCATACACTATAAGTTTAGCACTTTCTGGGTTTTACGGCTCGCTTTTTAAACCACTGTGCAATTTGCTCAATTTCAGAATTTTCCGTTGCAATCATGAGCACATAGGTAAACACTTCATCGTCAGTCGCAACAATACGATAGCCATTTAATTCCAAAAATGTAAACGCACTTATTATTCCTGTACGTTTATTACCGTCAAGAAACGGATGATATGCAATAATGCTGTGTGCGTACACAGATGCTTTTAAAAATAGCGTCGGATAAAGTTCTTTCCCAAACACACTTTGCCGTGGAGATGATTCAAGACCTACAAGCACATTGCGCTCGCGCGTACCGAAAAGGCCGCCACTTTTTGCTAATACGCCTGCATGTATGAGCTCAAGTTGCTCTGCCGTAAGATATACAATGTTATGCATCGGAAAGGCGCTCAAGCACTGTTTTGTAACGATTGATGAGTGAAAGAGCGGTTTCCGCAACACGCTCGTCTGCATTTGCAACCCTGCGCTTCATTGTCTTTCGTACGGGACGAATAAGGACTCCGCCGGCGGAATACTCCACAGAGATATTCATACCGGCTGAAATTCCGGTTTCCTTAAGAAGCGCTTTCGGTAGAACGGCCGCCACCGAGCTCCCAACTTTGATTGCTTTTTGAATTGTTGCCATAGGTAAAATATATTATTTATGATTATAATGCCATTATAATCTAACTCCCACGCCCGGTCAAGTTAAAAAGGGGTCATAAAAAGGGGTCAGACCCCTTTTCCCCTTCTATTAAGAGTGGAGAAAAGGGGTCAGACCTGCTCTGTTGAATAAAGGGGTCTGTGAATAAAGGGGTCTGACCCCTTTATTCACAGACCCCTTTTTCTAAATCGGCATATTTTCAGTATCCAAGACGTCATCAACAAAATCACGTATATCCGAATACTTCTTTATTAGAGCTATCATATATTCCCATTCATTATCTACAGACTTTATCGATGCTTCACGTGCGTGCGCACTGCGCTTCCTATTCTTTTCTTCTTTGACTGACATAATGCGATCCGCCATCCTTTTATGTACTCCAGTATGCCTTAGCAATTCACTCTTGTCGCACGTGTCATCATTTGCAACAACCCCCGCAATATCATCCTCACCATTGTCCGCAAGCCCGTCATCTCTTTCTGTTTCTTCCATTTCTTCATCCACACTATCTATTATTTCTTCTATTTCTTCAACAGAAAACAACAACTTAAGCTGTGGCAACACTTCCCTGCCATTAAATAAAGACATGCGCACAAGTTCTTGCGCAAATAAATATTTCGCCATATCAAGAGCCCCATCATCACCGCTACGCACAAGACGAAGCCCCTCAAGACGCGCCTCAGCGATGGTCTCTTTAAAATTAGTGGTGTCCAGTGGAGTTTTTATCCAATACAAACGTTGCATTTCATCAAAAATTTCATCTTTGGCTAAAAGCAGGTCCTTTGATATTCTTGTGAGAATGGGTGGTTTCCCCCTTCCAAAACCATACATTATTTCCGCGCAACTTTCAGCGACATAAGATATGAGCACGTTTAAGTTTGTTCCCTTATCCGGATCTAAATCACGCAATCCTTGCAGTTCTACAGTGGCAGTATCTTTTAGATAATCAACTATCGCTCCTTCCGAGGATTTTAGACTCACTTCCTTTTTAATTATATTTGCTCCCTCAGTAATTTCTCGTTGGTATATATCCTCCATCTCTTTCTCTCTATGAAATTTAGAATGATCGGGAGATTCATCACCCCTAATCGGTATACGTTCCATACTATTAAATATACCACACGCACGGTCTGTGGCGTTCGGAAAAGGGGTCACTGTAGAAAAGGGGTCTGTGTAGAAAAGGGGTCTGACCCCTTTTCTACAGCAGAATGAAACCGGCTATAGAGAGGATGAGGATGAGCAACAGCGGGAGGGTCCATGGTACAGAAAGAAACCTGTGAGTGAAAGAGGTTGGTGACGATATTGCGGATGTTGCGGAGGGTTCGGGCAGGGGCGCCACGGAGGTGACGCCCCTGCCCGAAAACGCTTCGGCAACGGGTGCCCCCGCGTCGGCGATGTCTATCGCCGACGCGGGGGCTATTGACGTTTCAGCATCATACGATAATGGTGTATTATGTGCGTTAATAATATGCTGTTGCATCGCGCGTTGGGTATTTTCATCCCCATTCTCACCTCCCTGTACAGTACTATAACGAACAGACACCGGAGAAAGTTTCTTCGCAGTGCCAAGCGCTACACGCTTGGCACTGCTTCCGAATGCATACCGCGCCACCTCTTTACCATTTGGATACAGAAGTACCGTGTTGTTGGTCACAGAGAGTTTTGTGATGTCCTTAGGAAAAAGTACTGCTGTATTTGGCAAGATGACCGTGTGTAAAGGAAGCGCAAAAGTAGTGGTGCCAGCACGCAATCGCCACAATGACATATCCAAACGATATGGCGTATTATTTTGCACGGTAATTCCGCGAGCAGAAACGCTTGGTATGGATACATGTACATTGCGAACCGTTACCGTTAAATCATCTTCCCCGCTGCCAAGCCCTTGCACAGCATTTGCAACCACCGCGTATGTGCCGGGCGCACGATAGTTTTTAAAAACACTTGTGCCGGTTGCTTTTGAACCGTCTCCGAAAGCCCAATAGACAACTGCAGATGAATATTGTTTCCCCGACTTATCGGTTACCTCCGCTGAAAAACGGACATCGGCTCCGGCAACTATATCCATGTCCTTACCGATGGAAATGAATACCGCGGGCACAGGCTCAAACTCCGGTGGTCCATCGTGCCCCGAATTTGATGTGGCTGAAGTTTGGATTACTGTGGTGGTAGCGGCAGTTACTGTGGTAGTTGCCGTATTGGTAGCGGTGGTGGTACCAACCCCGGCGCCGGCGGAGCCGGCGCCGGGGTTTTGCACTGTCGCGCACGATGGCATCACCCCGATAGCGACATTTATTGCCCGTGGAGTTCCGGTTGCTGTTATCCAGCCGGATGCCGTGCGCTGGGCGGTTTGTTTCGTTGAATTATTGCCGCCGATTGCACACCAGTTTTTCCCGCCTATCACCGTATCTATGGTTGTAGATGCATTGTTGGTCAACACCAATGCCTCGCCGGAGTTTTTTAAACTTCCTGTGTATATTTTGTCTGCGGTAACTCCCGACACCGCTCCATTGCGTGTGCGTTCCAAAAGAAAATACCCGTGAGGGCTTATGGCGTCTTTTGAGGAAAAGTGGATGTTCGGTGAACCATCTTTTGCTTTCAATGTCCACCCGTTGAGCGGGATTTTCGTATCTCCGATATTAAAAAGTTCTATCCATTCGGCATTTGCGCTCGTCTTTGTTCCCATCCATGCTATTTCATTGATGCGCACCGTGCCTGTCGCATGCACAAACGAAGGAGCGAGCACCAACACAAATACAATAATTAAATATCTACGAATCTCCATTGAGAACATCTTTCAGTTTCCGCTCTGATACCTCAAATGGCTTTGGTACGGGCTCATTTTTTTGTTGCTCTTTCTTTGCCCCGCCCCCGCCGCCTTCGGCGTCGGCGTCGGTGGCGACATGGGCTGGAAAACCCGCCCCGGCGCGGGCGGAGCCCGCGCCGGGATGTTCACCGTCTTCCGCACGCCCAAATGTATCCGCCCCGGCGTGGGCTCCGCCCGCGCCGGGATGTTCACCGTCTTCCGCACGCCCAAGCACATCGGAAAGTGCCCTCTTCAATTTGCTTTGATCTTGTTTTTTCTTTTTTTGCTCATCTTCATGAGATACATTTGTTACGGAAGCGATGACATCACGCAGTGATGCGCCGGAAGCGTCTTTTTTTGCTCGCAAGGCGCCTCTACTCTCCCCGCCACCATGCTCTGACATCGCGCGTGGCATCATATCATGCTTTTCTTGTGCAAACGGCGCGCGCGCGGGTGCAGACGTTGCGCGAGTTGCCTTTGCTTCACCCTTATCGTATGCTGGGCGCGCTTCACGCGCGCCTGGTCTATTTTCCCTTCCATTGCGTACCGGGCGCGATACACGTGATTGCTCGGAAGAATGAGACCCTTCGGATAAAATGGCTATAATGGCATCTTCCACTTCCTGTCGCGGATGTCCAAATTGCGTACGCGAGGCCTGTATAACTTCCTGTGTATAAATGCGTGGCGGTGGCTCAATTGGCGGAATGGTTATCGCCGAAAACGGACGCGAGCCAACGCCGTCAATCATCAGTGATAAATAAATATGCGCAAATCCTAAATTTACCAAATCCTCTTTTGTAAACTCAGGCATAAATATCGTCTCTAACACCTCCGCATCAAACGGACCGACACGAAAGGCAATCGTGGTGCCAACGTTCCCAAACACCGCTGCGCGCACCTCCTCTTGCATCTGCTCAACATATTGATGTGCGATAATCAAATCCAATTTATATTTTCGCGCCTCGGAAAGAATCTCAGAAAAAGATTCATTCGCAAAATTCTGAAATTCATCAACGTAAAAGAAAAATGGAGACACATCCTTACCAACTGAAATCCTGCTGTCCGCTCTGCTCATTGCCGCAAGGAAAATATGCGTGGTGAGCATTGAACCGAGCAAAAGCATGTTTGTATCTCCCACAAGCCCTTTTGAAAGATTAACGATTAGAATCTTTTGCTTGTCCATCATTTCGCGAATATTAAACGAAGATGTCTGTTGACCGATGATATTTCTAATGAGTGGATTATTGGTAAACTGCCCGATTTTATTTTGTATTGCAGGTGTCGCTTCTTGGGTGTAGCGGTCTGTATAGTTTGTAAATTCCTTTGTCCAAAAATCTTTCACGAGTGGGTCTTTCACGTTGTCAATTACCTGCTTGCGATACTCTTTGTTCGTATACATGCGATTTACATCAAGCAATGTGGCGCCGGGATATTCAAGAAGTGCAAGCAACGTGTTGCTTAAGATGTATTCCATGCGGGCACTCCACGCATCAACCCACACCTTTTTGAAAGTGGACATAAGTCCCGAGACAACAAGATGTCGCTTGTCGTAGCCGATATCTTCCATAATGTTAAATGCTATCGGCTGGTCAAGATCAAACGGCGCAAAATACACAACATCGTTTACTCTCTCCGGGGGAATGTAGTCAAGAATCCTTTCCGCCGAAGCCCCATGCGGGTCAATAAATGCCAGCCCTTCACCGTTGCGGATATCTTGGATTGCCATATTCTCAAGCATGGTTGACTTCCCCATGCCTGTCTTCCCGATGACATACATGTGCTTGGAGCGGTCTTCCTGTTTGATGCCAAACGGCACCGAAACTCCGCGGGCATTTGTCGCTGCAAAATAAGTTACTTTGTCCGGATTGTTCATATAATAACTATAGCATCAGTATACCCGCATATCGCATAATAGGTGAGTGGAATAATTCACGCAAATGCAATTGGTTTTATATGCTATGAAATCGGTGACGGGTCTTTGCGTGAGGATGATGCTGGCTGTTGCGCATCAGACGATTCCGCAGAGCAAGATGCCGATACGGATGACTCCTCATCACGCTTGTTGAGATGTTCTTGAAACTCCGCCGAGTCATTTGCAGAAGCAGAGGAAGGTGTTTGCTGTGTTGTTTGTGTGGTGTTGCTTTGAGAAGAAACACGGCGTGAACGGAACAAAAAACCGATACCTATTATAACGATACCAAGTATCGGGAGTATGTACGTATACCAAAATGTCGGCACACCGCTATATGGCGTTATTACAACGAGTAAACCAAATAAAATGAGAGTACTTTCAGATGACATATTTATATCTGTTTAGTATATCAATGAGTGATGATAAGTACAAACTCGCCCCTGACTTCTTGTGGCGCAGAAACGAAATGCTCTTGCACTTCTTTTGCCGAACCGATGACTACCGACTCGTGTATTTTTGTTAGCTCGCGCGCCACGGTAACGGAATGCTGTGGCGAGAGAACATCAGCGAGTGCAGAGAGCGTTTTTAATATTCTGTGTGGCGATTCATAAAATACTATCGGGCGAACAGAATTTGCAATCTCTTCAAATAATTTTTTGCGTCCTTTTTTGTGTGGCAGAAATCCAAGAAATGTAAAAGTTGCGGTGGAAGCTCCGGCAAGAGAAAGAGCGGAAGTGAGCGCCGATGCGCCGGGAATGACTTCAATGCGCGCGTCTGACAAATCGCGACGTACAGATGCGACAAGCTCATTTCCCGGATCACTTATCCCGGGAGTGCCCGCGTCTGTCACAAGGGCTATGTTTTTGCCTTCTTGCAACATGCGCAGCGCGCGCGGCGTAGCCGCGCGCGCATTGTGCGCGTGGAAAATGATGAGCGGTTTTTTTATTTCATAACGCGCAAGCAATCGCGCGGTAACGCGAGTATCCTCACATGCGATAACATCAACCGCACGCAACGTATCAAGTGCGCGAAGCGTTATGTCATTCAAATTTCCAATTGGCGTCGCCACCACAAAAAGTGTTCCCTCTACTCCATCTGCTGACATATAGATTACTGTAACAGAAAAAAGAAACCCCCGCCAGAAAAGGGGTCAGACCCCTTTGTTTTATTTTTTCTGTGTTATAATTTTATTCTTTCTTTGGCCTCCCTTTTGCGCGAAGCGTTGAATTAAGATTATATTTCTTTACCGTTGTGGATACATATTCATCATCACCAAACGGTACTCCTTTTATTTCGGATTGTGTAATCTTTTCATACTCCTTCTCTGTGATAGGATGTGCAAGGAATTGAAGATAATCTTCCGGTTCATCGCACACCCAAGCAGAAAGAATCTTCTTTTCTCTATCTGTACCTTTGTATCTCCTGTACACGCTTCCATACCTCCACTCAAGTATGTTTTTTACAAGTTGCGCGGTTAGTGGATTTCGTTCAACATATCTAAGAGCAGTTAACAAGTGATTATCATCTTGAATCATGAAAGATTTATACCTTCCCTGATACAATGGACCCTCGCCCACAGTTTCCGTTATTACACGATAACGTTGCGTATGGGTGGCAGTGATGCGCTTCATAAAAGCTGACAAATCTCCATCTTTTTCCGGAAACAACACCAGATGGAAATGGTTTGGCATAAGACTATACGCGAGTATGCGCATACCAGTAATATCAACGGTCTCTTGCAGCACAGATTCAAAGAGCCGATAGCCATCCCCATCCTTAAAGATAGTTTGCCGTCCAACCGCCCTGTTAAGGCAGTGATATATTTCTCCCCCTTTATCTATGCGCAATGATCGTGGCATATTTTTATTATAACATATTTTTTATAAAACAAAGGGGTCTGACCCCTTTTCGGTGAGTTTGTAGATATCGCCGGCGCCCATGGTTATGATTGTGTCGCCCGAGCGAGCGTTTGTTTTCAAATAGGTTTTGATTTCTTCAAACGAATCAATGGGGCGTGCCGGCGTGCCGGTTTTTGCAATACGCTGTGAGAGTATTTTGTTTGAAACAGTGCCGTCATCCTTTTCGCGAGCTCCATAGATTGGAGCAATTATAATATCGTCTGCATCGACAAAAGCGTGGGCGAAATCATCAAGCAAGTCACGTGTGCGACTGAAAAGGTGCGCTTGGAAAACGACGAATAATTTTCCTTGTCCTTGGGTTTTGGCGCGCAACGCTCCAAGCGTTGCGCGCACCTCCGTTGGATGGTGCGCGTAATCATCATATACATCCACTCCGTTTTCTGTCTTTCCTTTATATTCAAATCTGCGCCACGTTCCCTTAAATGAAGTCAACGATGTGTTTATCGTTTTTTGAGAAATATCTGGAAGTACGGCCCGCGCGGCGCTTTGCGCCGCGCGGGCGTTCATCATATTAAACTCCCCCGGAAACGTAAGCACCGGTACGTTTTCTTCCGTGTAATCAATAACGCGCGGCACAGCACTCACAAGCAATGGGGCAATATTTTTGTCGGACGGGTTAGTAATAATGGCTCCATTTTTGGGCACCCTTGCAATAGCCTTACGAAATGTTTCTTGAAGCGCGGGAAGTGATTGAAAATAATCCGTATGATCCCACTCAAGATTGGTTATGACAAGAATTTCCGGCGAAAGTTCAAGCAGATGGTCTTTATATTCACACGCCTCCACCACAAACAAATCAGAAGAGCCGAAAAGATAGTTGGAATTGAAATCACGCGTGATTGAACCGACAATAACCGTTGGAGATACACCCGCATCGCTCAAGATTTTCCCAAGCATCGCCGTTGTGGTTGTCTTTCCATGCGTTCCGGCAACCGCAACAGTGCGCTTCCCCACCGATATTTCCCCCAACATTTGAAAATATGAATATTGCGGAATATTGCGCCGGGTCGCCTCCACTCTCTCCACGTTGTCTTTGGAAATGGCATCGCTGTAGACAAGCACGTCTGCTCCCTCAGGGATATTTTCAACACGATGCCCAATTACAACTTTTACACCATTAGATTCAAGAAGCTCCGTCACCGGAGATACTGCCATGTCTGAACCGGACACATCAACACCCTCATGCACAAAAAATTGTGCCAGGGCCGACATGCCGATGCCTCCAATTCCAACAAAATGAGCCCTTTTAATATTTTTCAATTCCATTCATCTACTCTAACACTTCAATTGCGTTTGCGCTTTCTGGAAATAACGTGGCAACCCTGGCACGAAATTGGGCGGATTCTTTTGTGATAAAGAAGCGTATCATGCCCCTCTCGTTTTCCGCCGGCAAAAATTGCTCACTCACGCGCGAAGCTACCGACCCGGACGGATTAACAATACTCACCGAGTTTCCAAGCACTCTTGCAAAGATATTGGTTACAAGTGGATAGTGCGTACATCCAAGCACGAGCGTGTCAAATGCCTCTGTCGGAACACCCATGAATGTGTGAATAATAATTTGCTCAATCTCTTTTTCAGAAGCACCAAACTCTATTGCTCCTGCAAGTTCAGGAATTGCAATTGTGGAAAGTTCTTTTCCAATCATACGAAAACCGCTTTGATAAATTCCGGAGGAAACGGTCGCCGGAGTTGCGCACAGAAGAATGCGCTCATCACTATCCTTAAAACTGTTCACTGTTGGCTCAACCATTTCGATGATTTTGTCACTGGGAAAATCAGATACTCTTAAAAGAGACATCGCAAGTGATGCTGACACGCTGTTGCACGCGGATACAATGTTTTTTACACCATGTAATTGTAAAAAGCTTATGGCGTATGCAGTAAGAGCAGAGAGTTCTTCCGGTGATTTTTCACCATACGGAGCATTCTTTATATCACCAAAATATATGACATCTGCAGACGGAAGAAGCTCGCGAATGGCATGCAACACAGAAAGTCCTCCAGAACCGGAATCAAAAACTCCAATCATGCGAGTTTCCCTTGTGCTAATTTTACAAATTGGTCACCTCTGTCAAACTCATTCTTGAACATACCAAAAGATGCAAATGCGGGAGAAAATAATATGATGTCATTGGCTGTGGCATGCGCAAGTGCGTCATTCATTGCATCGGATAGGCTTGTGTACGCTTGAGCTGTGGAAAGTTTATTACGTATAGTGTCTGTGCCGGTTCCCGAAAGCAATATAATATGTTTTACTCGTTTTTCCATTTCCGCAAGGAGCACGCCCATTGAAAGTCCCTTGTCAGCTCCACCCATAATGAGAATGATATTTTTCTTTCCACTATCAAGTGCGGTAAGTGCGGCGATGGTTGCCTCGGGAGTTGTCGCTGTGGTGTCATTATAAAATCGTATTCCTCTTTTTTCTCCAATAAACTCAAGACGGCCCGGAACTCCGGAGAAATTCTCAAGCGCGTGACGAATGATGTCGTCATCAATGCTGAGTGCGCGCGCGGTAGCGCGCGCCAACGACGCATCGTATCTGTTGTGTTTCCCGGGAATGAGTAATTGCCAATCACTGGAAATGTCTTCTTCCGCAACCACCACTTTTGCCATAATATGATTGCCATATTTTTCCTGCACGATATCCGCAGCCTGTTGCCCAAGAATTAAAATATCCTCTTTCGTTTGATTAAGAAAGATCTGCGCTTTGTCAGCAAGATATCTATCAAGATTATTTTTGTAATATCCAAGATGGTCGGGAAAGAAAGTTGTAAAAACTGCAATATGAGGGCTCATATGTGCTTCGCCGAATCCCTGACACTGCCATGAATCAAGCTCAAGTATCGCCGTGTGTGTAGGAGTCACCTCGTCAAGAAGGGAGAGGGTGGAAACACCGCGAACATTGCCACCAAGCACAACCGGTTTTCCGGCGCGCTCTAAAATAGAGTGCACCATATAAGTGACAGTTGATTTTCCGCGTGTACCGGTGATACCTATTACCGGTACACGCGCTATCTGTGCAAACAGATCCGCGCTCATGCGCACCGGTATTCCCTCTTTTCTAGCCTCTTCTATATACGGTGAATCAAGAGGCACGCCGGCGGCCTTCAATACCATGTCGCGATTACGAAAATCTTCAAGACGGTGTTCACCGAGTACAAATTGTATCTTAGGAAAATCTATTAGCTGTGTAAGTGATTCTTCAAGCTCTGCTTGTGATTTCAAATCAGTAACAATAAGTTCCGCACCCGTGCGTGCTAAAAAATGCACATCGCCAACACCACGCCCAAGCAACCCAAGCCCCATGACTGTAATGCGCATACCACCAAAAGAATGCTTCGTTAACTCCATACACATATCCTACACCAATGCACGCAAGAGTACCAAAATACTGCGACAATAGCACTATTTACAAAAATCTGTTTTGATAACGTCGGTATGTGTAAGTGGCAACGGTGAGTTCGGGATTAACACAATAGCATAGGGGCTGGTTCGCTTTTTTGTAACCGCACAAGCGGGACCCGGACGCGTGATTGTTATAACCGCCACTTCTTTTTTGGGAGTGGTTTTTATGCCAAATATTGAAATGCTGTATCCGGTTGTCGGTTGTAATCCGGCAAATACAGCCGCGACATCATATTTTGAAAAATCAACGGATGGAACTGCCGGCATTGGTGTACCGTAAATGAGCTCCCACAGCTGATGTAGCTTACTCTTATTTTGTATGAGGTAATTAACGCGAGAATCAATGGGGGCGACTGTGCCGCTGGCAAGCACCCTTGCCGGCAACTGCATAGAAACCTCGGACTGTGCCGTGGTGGTTGGGGCAACCGCATGCTTCTGATTGAGCCCAAACAACAAAAATACTCCGGCGACGGTAAGTCCGACAATGGTTATACCGATTAATATAAGAGTGTCTCTCATATAATTTTAGTATAACAGGCTCTACACATTATGTGGAAATAAAAAGTGGGTGATGTGGATAACGATGTAATTACCATTGGTATAAAATCGGCAGGTATTTTATACGCCCTCATTCTTGTCCTCCTTCTCCAAAGTGGCAACCTCCTCGGCCCGGTTGATGAGTAGCTTATCAATTTCCTCACCCGCCTCCTTCTCGGCGCTGTCAAGGTCAGCAGTGATTTCATCTACTTCCCGCACCGACTTGTCCACGTCCGCCTCTATCTCATCAAACGTTTCATTCGTGCGCTTATTATCTTCATCCATACCTGTAGCAAATTGCTTTGCCTCTTCAACAAGAGCATCTAGGTCATCGGTTATTTTTTGCACATCTTTTTTATTTTGGTCATCATTCATATTTTTATATTATTTGTTTGGTGCATAATTTTTTATGAAATCATCAAAATCGCTCTCAAATGATTTCGTTGGAATTTTATCATGCGCATAGAGTTCATCCAGCATCTGTTTAAGATCTTCCACGCGCATGTTGTCTTCGCCAATTAAACCGGTTTTTGCAAAGAGGTATTCCATATCCACAAGCTCCGGAGAATTATCCTTCCCATATTTATTTTGCAAATACTCATTCCACCCGGAAACATACGACGAAACATCCGGGCGCGTTCCTCCTGTTTCTTGTACCTCTACGCTGGGCGCCTCTACGCCAGTGGCTTCCACGGCTTCGGATTCATCGCTCTTTGGTGCCCCTTCCGTATTATCAGCATCCGGTTGTTCGATGCTCTCTTCATTTGCTTCTTGCGCCTCCGCCTCTTCAGCTCCCGACTGTTCCGGACGCGAACGAGATGAAATGTCTTCGTCCGCTCCGGCGTCTCTTTCCCTGCTTCGCGTTTCAACTCCCATATCAATCGGGCGCCCTTGCTTGGCACGTACAAATTCATCTCGCTTGTCTCTGTATGAATTCGCTCTATTGTCTGCCTTGATAATTTTCTTTTCTATGGCATTACGTCGTTTTGTCAATGCTTCTCTTTCTATTCGTATTGCAGCACGTCGTGAGGACATTAGATCATTCAAGACTACAATCGCAGGGAAATTCTTAACGTTCCTCATCCCGGCTCTGTTGAGCCCATCTTCCCTCTTCCTCTTCCGTTGCTCAAGTCCGTTTATATAAGCCTCCGTTTCCTTGGCGCGCAAGTCTAATGCGGCAAATTCCGATTCTATTTTGTCTCTATTGCGCTGGAATCCATCAAGCACATTTTCAAGCAGGGCGAGTTTATCCTCATAACGACCAATGAGCTTGTCGGCGATGGCATCTCGCTCATTGGTGAATCTCTTCACTTGATTATCCTGCACTTCAAATTTGGTCTGTACTCTGTCTTTTTTATTTTTCAATTCCGCTTCTTTTCGTTCCAGAACTTTCAGCTTTAGTTGTAACGCCTCCCTGCCGGGCATATTTTGCTGTTTTAGATCTTCAATCACCGCTTTTAGATCATCACCGGACTGCTCAAGTGCGGATGTTGCCATATCAAACCCGTCCATTTTACTTTTTTCTTTTGCCGCTTTCTTTTCGTGCCTATCCAACCAAAAGGATTTAAATGCGATTCCCATTTTTCCAACCGCGCGGTTCACAATCGGCACATCATATAATTTTCCATATGCGTCTCCGATAATTTCCTTCCCGCGCTCTGTCATTTCCATAAAAGAATCTACAACCCCGGAATCCATACATGAAGCTGTTCTTTCAAATCTCCCGGCCTCAATTCTTTCATCTTTGTTTGCAGATACGGGACCAATCTCCGGATTGTTCGATGGATCGTTGTCCGGAGGATTTGTTGGTGGTTTTTCTGAAGTCATATATTTTGTATAAAAATAATTTGGTGAAATAACGACACTGCACACTCGTATCAATATGATACTACCACAAGAAGGCAATAACAACAGCCGATATTACGATAATTTGGCTATTGTGAGATGGGCTTTAGTAGCCCCGCCCAGCGCGCCGAAGGCGCGCTGGGCGGGGGGGCGCGCTAAAACCCAGACTGATATTCATTCAAACTTTTATAAATCCCTCCCTCTTTTTTGATAAGGTCTTCGTGTTTTCCTTCTTCCACAATCTTTCCTTTTTCAAGCACAAAAATTCTATCAACTTTTCTTATAGTGCTTAAACGGTGAGCGGCGATGAGCGTGGTCCTCCCTTTCATAAGCTCCTCAAACGATTCCGAGATCATTTTTTCCGTGTGCGCATCAAGTGCGCTTGTCGGCTCGTCAAGGATGAGAATTTTAGGGTCACGCAAAATCGCGCGCGCAATGGCAATGCGTTGTTTTTGTCCGACGGATAATTTAATCCCCCGCTCCCCCACCAATTGTTCATATTTCATTGGAAGATCTTCAATGAAATCATGTGCGTGTGCTTTTTTCGCCGCTTCAATCACCTCTTCATCTGTCGCATCAATCCTCCCATAGCGAATATTCATCATAATCGTGTCATTGAAAAGTACCGGTTCTTGCGAAACGGTAGCGATGCCACGGCGAAGCGCCGGCAAATCAAATTGTCTGGTATCATGCCCATCCACCAATATTGCGCCCTCAGTCGGAAAATAATATCCGGGGATGAGGTCAATGATTGTGCTTTTTCCAACGCCCGATTTACCGACAAGCGCCACTCGCTCTCCTTGGCGAACTTTAAAAGTTAAATTATGCAACACCTCCGTTGACTTATCATATCCGAAAGATACATTGTCAAACTCAACTTCTCCGTTAATTTTTGCCGGTGAATATGCATTTTTAGGATGATATATTTCATGCGGGGCATCAAATATTTTTTCTTCCGTTCGTTGTATATTGACCAACCCGTTTTGGAGTGTTTGCCAATTATGTCCGAGCAAAACAAATGGGCCAAACAGCATCGCCGCGTATCCATTGAGCGCCACCAACCCACCGATAGTGAGGCTTCCTTCCCGAATAAAATAAACCGCGAGAAAAAATATCACCGCTTGCGTTACCAATATAATCATTCTTTGGTAGAAATTTATATTGCTCCAGACAATCTCTATTTTGTCCCAGATCTTTATTGTGTGTCCAAAAAAACTTTGCTTGTTCTTTTTCTCTTCATACTGCTCGGCAGCCATATGCTTTACCGATTGAATATTTGAAACGGCTTGGAAAGCGTCCGCATAAGCATTTGTCCATGCCGAATGTCCTTCTTTAAGAAGGTGTGTGGTTGGAGCAAGGAGTCGTATCAATATCGCAATATAAATCAGCACTCCAGCTACAAGAATTAAAGTAAAAATCGGATTGATAAAAAGAGTTACCACAATACCCACAACTACACTCAATATCGGCGGGCTAAGGTTAACAAGAATATTTTCTGTTATTGACGCCATTTGCCAACTGGTTCTTGATATGAGGTCGGACAACGCACCAATTTTTTCGTTTTTATGAAAAGAAAGCGGAACAAAAAGCAGATGCGTAAGCGCATCACATTGATAAGCAATCTCAACACGCGGCAGCAATATCCTACCCCTTCGTTCAAGAATCCAATCCGAGATATTTGCCACAAGTTGCACAAAAATCCACACAAGCAATATTGCAAGCCACACGGGAATGGTTATATTCCAAAAAGTTACCGTTTTTGAAAAGTGTAAAATGGCATCAAGAAAAGAACCGACAATATAAGGGACGGCACCGTTTGCAAGCGCGGAGATTACTCCCAAAAAAGCAAGCTTGATAATCAGTGGCCTGTGCCCTTCCAAGTGCTTAAATAATATTCTCCACGCTTTTTGTTTTGTTTTTATTGGTTGATTGTTCATGGTTTTGAATAGTGCTGAAATAGCGCTTGCCCCGCCCCGCCGGAGGCGACGGGTAGGGGCTTTGTTTCGTCGGGCTTCGCGGCGGCTTCGGTTCGAACCCCGGTACTCACCATAAAAACATAGTCGCCATGATGCTCCGCACCATACTCCTTGTTTTTGTGCGAGTGCCAGGACTCGAACCTGGGACCTCTCCCTTATCAGGGGAGTGCTCTAACCAATCTGAGCTACACTCGCATTTATTACACACGCCCACACAATGCGTATAATGCGATAGTAACAGATATCGGCACCAGTTTCCAGTTATTTGCCAAACACGAGACGCATTCCTAAATATATAGGTAACGTAATAACCCCATAACTCATTTATGAGTTATGGGGTTATTACGATGTGTTCTCTTGCGTTCCGCCTATTCATCGTGGGAGGGTCATATGATCCCCCTCACGATACCGGTATCGCTCTCCGGCATCCGAGCACAGTTTAGGGACAGTGCTATCTCCCCTGCGTACCGAAGTACACAGATCGACAATGCTATCCCTTTCGAGAATAGCCCATTCCATTTGGATATGATCCACGACCAGCTTCCGCTAGCCGTGCCTTGTTCATGTGCACCCCCATGTCGCCATGAGGCATGGACTATATCTTCATCCACAAAACTTACTAAGTAATTTTTGTGGAGCTCGGCGTGTAGTCTCTGAGGGGTCATGCGTTTCCACGCAGCGGACTTCCCTGCTGATTTTCTGCACCTGACGCATTTTCACGGGCATATCATTTAAGTATATACCTCGTAGCGCAGGATACACAGACGTTCCAGCATATAGCCAAGTTTGTGCAAAGCGATTGCTCGCTAAGAGTCGCAACATGAGTGCAGATTGCACCTACGACTTAGTCCTTGTTACTGAATTTACCGTAGTTCCACACGAGGTGGAATTTCGGGTACCCCCAGCTCCCTTGACTTGACGGGCGGTGAGTACAAGACTCGAGAACGTATTCACCGT
>VAPL010503713.1_pt1 | contig 58141 bp, 50 predicted proteins | sample 3395061 | NCBI WGS metagenome assembly VAPL01 (sample SAMN08290444, study PRJNA428436) | hydrothermal vent metagenome | isolation source: Deep-sea hydrothermal vent chimney 2 | place: Pacific Ocean: Juan De Fuca Ridge | depth 2182 m m | reverse complement strand
TTCTTGTTTATCCATCATCGGAGCATTGTTGTATCCGTGTTTTCCATACCTCATCACTTAGCCGCTATCAGGCCAAGTGGGAAAACCCGTGAACGGTTACCAAGATTCCTCGTGCCATCGCAGGATTCTCTTCGATCAAATAACAGATTGCCAAGTGCAAATAATATTGCGGGTTATTTGAGTTAATTTGTAACGCTTGCTCAAGGGCATTGATGGCCTGTTCGATATTATATTGAACAACTTTCCGCCTTTTTTTTATTGACAATGTGCGCGACGTTCCAAAATTTTCTAAGGCCAATAGTTTGTTTTCATCAAAAGGTGAATCCGCAGACAGTATTAAAGGAAAATAATAGAATTTTTCTTTCTCTTTCGTTTCGACGATCAAGCGCTCTTTTATCTGTAACGCTTCCGCTAAATAACTCAGGCCAATATTTGCATGTACCACACCATAAGGATATTCTCGCCCAAAAACCGTAAAATACTCCCTCGAACGCTGATAATCCCCCATCACGTAGGCTTGTATCGCCAATTCAAAATAAACCGATTTAGCGGCAACATCCTTTAATTTAGTATATGCTCGACTGGCTCTAGATTTTGCTTGTGAACAGGCTTCAAAAATATCGTCTTTGTCATTGATAGCGAGACAAGAGTTCCCCCATATCGCTTCTGCCCAAGTCGTAAAAAAATCCCGGTCTTGCAAAATTTTGACGGGATCATAACCAACCAGTGCCATCAGTATCAAACCATCCGCATCCGCCTGTGCTTCACGACGCTCTAAATCGACGATATCATTGCCCGACACGTCCAAACCTTCCATTAATCTTTGTTTAATCTCTGGCACTTCGTTACCCGCGAGACGAAAAAATTTTTGTTGCCATAAATCATCGGATCGCTGGTGAGCCATTTCATGGGCCAATATAAAGGCTAAACGATGGGTAGAGAGCGCTTGATCCACTTGCATCACAAAACCCAAGGCGGCACGGCTTAATAATATACTGCCATCTTCTAAAGAGGCGGCCCAAGAGCCCATTTGTGATTCAACAACATAGAAATCAGGCGCGACTCTCGATTTATCCCAGGCTTTTAATAATTGATCAAGAACCTTATGCGCCAAACTCACTTGAATATCTTCGTCAGCAGGAATAATATATTTCTGCCAGTAGGTAATTAATTGTTGGGGGGAGAATTGAGGATTAAAAGCCGCTGCATGTGACAACGAAAAAGAAAGTAAAAAAGAAGATAAGAGACGCACAATAATCATCCATCGTTTCATCGGATCGTTGCTATTGATAACGGTTTTTATTCGCATGTAACACCTAACGTTTTCATTGCTTGAATTTTTATTCGTATAAATAATAGTATCTGCCGATGATAGGCGAACAACACATCGATTTGCAATAATTTTCACTAAGGAATAAGCAACCATTAGAAGCATTGATTTGATGAATTATCGATCTAGATATAACGCAATAAGCCATCGATCCAACCTATTGCCTCATTCAAAACAGGAAAAGCGCTCGATGATTGATAGGTCAAAATATATCTGTGCTACCATTATTTTGTTTTTTTTGTCATTATGTATCGCTGAAGATAAAACAGAAAACTTATCACAGAATATAGACATACAACTGACGAGTCATCTCGGCGATAATCAGATTTTTATTGCGGGAGATACTGTATTTTATTACCTGAGTTTGAATCATGATGCGAGTCATCAGTTAATTCAAATTTTACCCAGCAAGCTTTTGCCTAATGCTTTTTTTCGTCAAGGCGATTTTTATCGAACCCCCGATGACGGTACACCATTTCGTTTTGAAGTATCAGAGCCTTTTGGTAAAGAAACCATCTGGGTATTTGCTTCGATTAAGACATTACCTATCCTGCCAGGTCGAGAACTAGACAATGGATTGAAAATATTGAGCGACACTATTCATTCCATTATTGAGAAAATACATCAATACAAAAATCAAGAAAACATTCTTTTTGGGCAAATATCAACATCAATTACAACAAAGCAGAATATACCCCGTAATCGATAGTTTTTAAGTATTCGAGGATTTGGAAATCAGAACCAACCCTCCGCTGCCAGCCATGGAGAGCGAACGCGAGGGCGGGTAGTCTCCGGTAAGCGTCGGTTATTTTGGATACCCGTCGTGCGCTAGCGCCAGAGGGGATCTAAAATGACATCCGACACGCCGTCTAGCTATTTGAGGGAGTGCGGCGAAGCGGCACGTACGCCGGGCGGTCGGGGCCAGTGAGCTGTCGCGTAGGCGAGTCGATTTGGCGACAGCGACGTTCCAAATCTTTCACGAGATAGCGACACCCTTGAGAAGGAAAAGCTATCCGTTTTTTCAAGGCGTTTAAAACCTTTGTACAGGTTAAAATGACGCAAGTTAGGAATATATTTCTCCATGCTCAAGGCAATGTAGGTGAGTTTATACGGAATTTTTATTTGCTGAGTCGTAAAAAATATTGGCTGGAGAAAAAGAAGAATAAACTCACTTCACTGGAATTATTATTATCACTTTCAAGTAACTGATTGATGGAAATTTTCATTATAAAAAAACCCGAACACCTATGATGCGGTATTACTCTTGATTTATGCCACTTATCGATTACGTCACATTTCTTTTAGAAAATTTTTAAAAGAAAGTTTAATCGTCTTTATCAAAATGGGCAAAACGCTTCTATTCAAAGAGTATGAGGCCATATTAGCGGATGACATCGACTATAAAAAATCCGCCTAAGCTAATCTTTTCTCTGAAACCAGTTTAAACTTACCGCTAGCGTTTCCATTATCACTGATATGACGTGCGCTGATCTCCTTAAATAAGTAGCCCAGCATTGTTTCCTCCGGAATGCGCAAGCATTCAGCGGCCTTTTGTAATACGCAGCAATCTGACCAAAGCAACGCGCATTTTCTGATACTAAAGGCCCCAGCGATTAATCCTGTGAGTGTAAGAAAAACGCCATCTTCAAAACGATAAACGGCATTGTCTTTTCGTTCATGATTAACGGTTTTTTGAAATAGCTGATTAAATCCGAGTTTGTCTAGAAATTTGATAACAGGTATAAGCCCAGCTTTGCTGGTCATGTTTTTTTCTGTTTTCTAAAAATGAATTTTTGGTGGTTTTTGGCGCGCTTTGTCGGGTTTTTTTCTGATATGCTTGCTCTATGAAAATGGTGACTCATCGGTTGAGGTTAAATGTCGATTAACTATTTGATGAGTCTACTATTTTTTTTTAATTTTCGCCTTTTATTTGCAGGATTTAGGTAAGACACCACCGAATATTTGGCAGAGGCTGGTTTGTGTAGTTGTGGGCTTGGGGTAAGTGCAGAGAAAAATAAAAACCCCCTGTTTTACCAGAGGGCTAGAGTTTGCTAAGTCAAGCTTAGCATCAAGATTATTATTGTTATACTTTAAATGTGTGGTTTAATTTCAATCCGTTGAGGTGATGTTGTCTATTAAACCAATGAAGGCTTAATAGAGGCTTAGGGGGTTAAAATAAATTGGTTAATGCGATCCTTCAGGCTGATTTCTGAATTTCATCTTGCAAGGCTTGTACGGTTGATTGATAAGTAGTTTTTGCCTTGTTCAGCAGTGGTTCTACATCATCAATGATATTGTCTCTTGCCAAGCTTTCTATTTCCTGACATACCGCTGACAATTGTGTTGCACCTAAATTAGCGCTACTGGATTTTAAACTATGAGCACTTCGCCGAAGTAATGTTAAATCATTGTCTGTATACGCACTGCTCAAATCTTTGATGAGGTCAGGGCTTTTTTCCAGATAAATGTTGATCACCCGACTGAGTATGCCAGTATGTCCGTCTTTTTCTAGGGCACGGAGATTTTCCAGCATTTTTTGATCGAGCTGGTAATTTTCTGCATCATCTTGTGGTTGTTTTGTGGTATTTTCTGCGTCAGTTACTATTGCTGTATTTTGTTCGGGTGTCGGTGAACCCGTCAGCCAGCGATTTAATGCCTCAATGAGTTTAGCTTTGGTAAATGGTTTACTTAAATAATCATCCATGCCCGCAGATAGGCAGGCTTCTTCATCGCCTTGCATGGCATTCGCGGTGAGTGCAATAATGGGTAGGTGATTGCCTTTATTTTCCAGTTTTTCCTGTTGCCTAATTTTTCGGGTGGCTTCAAAACCATCCATGACAGGCATTTGACAGTCCATGAGTATGACATCATACTGGTTTTTTTCAATCGCGAGTATGGCCTCTTGGCCATTTTCTGAAATGTCGATGGTGATCGCAAGTTGACTTAACATTTCTGTCGCGAGTACTTGATTTATCAGGTTATCTTCGACTAATAAAATATTGGCATGCGCCTTTACTAACTGCAATTGAGTTAATTTCGGTATCGGTTTAGCGGCATGGATCAGCTTTGTTTTATTGTCGTTCATGACGGAAACTAAGCAGTTGTACAGTTCTAATTGTTTTAATGGCTTTGATAAATTTCTTAAGATGTTGACTTCACGGCAACGTTTGATGTCATCAATACCAATGGAACTCAGCATAATTAATTTCGTGTGGTTGATCGTTACATCTTGCTGGATTGCTTCAGCAAGTTGCACTCCATCCATTTCAGGCATGTGCATGTCTAAGATCACTAAATCATATGGGGTTTGCAACGAGATTGCTGAGTGCATCATGGCTAAGGCTTGTTTGGCACTTTCTGAGGTGTCGCTTTTTATTCCCCAGGCGGAAAGATGGTAGGAGAGTATCTCCCTGTTGGTTGCATTATCATCGACAATCAGCATGTGGCAGTGTGCTGGTATGGTTAAGGGTTCCTTCTCAGATTTTATGATACCTGTTTGTTTAGCAAGAGTGATATCGAACCAAAAAACACTTCCTTTACCTACGGTGCTTTTTAAGCCTATGTTCCCTTCCATGAGCTCAACAAGTTTTTTAGAAATAGTTAGTCCTAATCCTGTGCCGCCGTATTTTCTTGTGGTTGAACCATCAGCCTGAGAAAAAGAATCAAAGATTTTATTTTGTAGATTTTCTTCAATACCAATACCTGTATCACTTACTTCCACATGAAATGTTATCTCGTGTTCTGTTTCCTGTTGGGCTGTGACATGGACGGCGATTTCACCTTCTGAGGTAAATTTAATGGCGTTGGCTAATAAATTAATCAGAACTTGTTTGATTCGATTTTGATCGCCTGTGACATCGACAACACATGAATTGGGGATCATTGTTATCAGTTCTAAACCTTTCTTATGTGCTGAACCGGCGAATATCGTGGCCGTTTCTTCAATGGCAGTGCGTATATTGAAGGGGAGGAGTTCAAGTTCGACTTTCCCGGCTTCAATTTTTGAAAAATCTAAGATATCATTAATGATGCTGAGTAAGGTTTCAGCGGATGAATGTGCCATTTCAGTATATTGTTTTTGTTTTTCTGTCAGATTAGTTTCCAGAAGAATTTCTGTCATACCTAATACGCCATTCATCGGAGTACGTATTTCATGACTCATCGTGGCTAAAAATTCACTTTTTGCACGACTTGAATGTTCTGCGATTTCTTTAGCTTTATGTAGCTCAGCGGTACGTTGTTCTACCTTGATTTCGAGGGTTCGGTTGGCTTCTTCAGCTTCATCGCGATATATCTTTAATTGTTCAATCATGTGATTAAAGCTTAGCGCGAGTTTTTGTAGTTCATCATGAGAGTTGATTTTGATTAGTGTGTCAAGTTGGCCATTGGCGACTTTTTCGGTGGCATTGACTAGTGACTTGATTGGTTGTGAAATTCGTCGTGTTAAAAAAACCGTGAGGAGTATACCAATGATCATTAAGGATAAGGTAAACTTGATAATAGTTTTAATAGAAAGCGCAATGCTTTCATACATCCGTTGGGTGCCAATAAAAATACCGACATAGCCTATTAATTCTCTTTTTTTGACTTGCTCATTGTCGTCGGTTAATGGGTTTTTTTGTGCTTTATTGACTTCTGATAAGATAGGGACGGCGATGTGTATATAATGGCTGTCGATTTTTTCATCATAAATATCTTTGCGTGAATAAGTGTAAGGAAGGTAAGAAAATTGTTCTCTGTCAATGGTGTATTCAATGTTGTAGATGAGTTGTTTGCTAAACAATAGTTTTTTATTTTTGTCTACCATTTCGATATAGATAGCATCTTTATTTCCGGTAATACCGCGCACCAATTCCATAAAGTTTGTGCGGCTCTTTGTGTTGACAATGAGTTCACTATTTTTAGCAATCATTGCGGCTAATTCAATGCCATGGTCTGATAAACGTGCATAATGTTCTTGTTTTGTTTGGTTGATAACAAATGTCGAAATACTGATGGCAGTTAACAATGTCAGTGATATGGACAATAAATTGAATTTTGCTGCTAATGATAATGATTTTTTTTTCATTGATGCTGCCTTATTGAATGATAATGCTTGCATTGTTTTTTACTTCATTGCGAATGCTTAGGAATGGGCGACGGAGTTACGTCCCGATTTTACATCTCGGCTTTGTTTTGATAACGCCTCCATGCGTGGCCTAATAGGTATTGAGTTATTATTTTTAGTGTGATCGGTTATCTCGTTCCTTGATCTATCATTTATCGATATTCCCATTTCTAAATAATGAAAAATACGCCCCTAAAGCGATATTGGACAGCCTCCTAGACACTTATCATCGGTAGCTTCTTATCGATACTTTATTCAAAACATTGCTTCACTATCAGGTGTGTTAATGTGTGATGATGTTAATGGATGTAATCGCCTGTAAAATAGAGAATTGTTGATAATTCTCAAGATAAAACGCGAATATACATAAGGTGGTAGGACTGAGTTCTGTTAAAGTTTAGGTCGTTAAAATACGACTATATAGTGTGGCTTCGTGGTGGATGAGTTTGTTGTCTTGTTAGGCTTATCTGTTAATGTAGCCAATGATGGATATTTTGATGATTCCAACAATACTGAAAGGAGTACGGATTAGATAATGATGAAAAGCGTAGATAAGATTGAAAAAGAGGGTGCGCTTGATTTTGTACTCATCGCCGATGATGATGATGCGATGCGTTTTTTAATGAGAGCGTCATTAGAACAGTCCGGTTTTGAGGTCGTTGAAGCTATGGATGGAGCGCAAGCCGTAGAGAAATTCATTGAGGTGTCACCATGTATTGTACTATTAGATGTTGAAATGCCCAATATGGATGGGTTCGAGGCTTGCCAGGAAATAAGAAAGCTAAATGGTGGCAATCAAACACCGGTGATCATGGTGACCGCCTTAGAGGACCTTGGGTCCATCAACGCGGCGTATTGCGCGGGGGCAACTGACTTCATTAGTAAGCCAATCAATTGGACGATTCTTGGGCATCGTGTTAAATATATTCTACGAGCGACGGGTGCATTTGAGCAATTACGGATTAGCGGCGAGCGAAATAAAGCACTGTTAAGAGCCATTCCAGATAGCATGTTTCGCCTTAATGGGGCAGGTACGGTATTGGATTATCATTGTGGCTCCAGAAAAAAAGATATACTTAAAAAAGAAGATATTGTTGGCCATGGTATTGAAAATATTTTCCAGGCAGATGTGGCGAGTCGGTTTGTTAATAGCGTACAGTTGGCACTGATTAATAAAACGGCCCAAATTTTTGATTATGCCAATGAGACGGAAGAAGGGAAACACTATTATGAAACGCGTTTGGTCGTCAGCGGTGAAGATGAAGTACTGGCTATCGTGCGGGATATTACGGAACGTCGATTGGCTGATGAAAAAATTCGATATTTGGCCTATTTTGATCCATTAACTAATCTACCTAATCGGCAACAATTTCAAGAACAATTAGATGCTTTAATTGTGGATGCCAAGCAAAAAAAACATCGTTTAGCGGTATTGTTGCTTGACCTGGATCACTTTAAACGAATCAACGACACATTAGGGCATGATGTTGGAGATAAATTATTACAGCATGTTGGAGATTTATTAGTCGCCTGTTTGAGATCTGATGATGTGGTGGTACGTCATCAATCTGTTGCTTCGGATCGAAATGTCGCTAGACTGGGCGGTGATGAGTTTTCCATTTTACTTGCCGAAATTGGTAGTGTGGAAGATGTTGAGTCCGTAGCAAAACGTGTTATCGATATATTAAAAAGTCCATTTTTATTAACCAAGCACGAAATTTTTGTTACCCCGAGTATCGGAATTGCTATTTATCCTAACGATGGTGAAAGTTCAGGCATGTTATTAAAACATGCGGATACTGCTATGTACCATGCCAAAGAAGAAGGAAGGAATAATTTTCGGTTTTATAATGGTGAAATGAATGTCGTTGCTTTAAAAAGAATGAGTCTGGAAAACAAGTTAAGAAAGGCCATCGACAACGACGAGTTGTTTTTATATTACCAGCCCCAATATGATTTAAAAACCGATAGCATTGTCGGTGCCGAAGCATTAATTCGTTGGCAACATGCTGATCTGGGGATGATCTCTCCCGCAGAGTTTATCCCGCTGGCGGAGGAAACCGGTTTGATTATGCCATTAGGTGAATGGGTTTTACATACCGCTTGTTTACAAAATAAGATGTGGCAACAAGAAGGTTATCATGAAATTCGAGTGGCGGTGAATTTATCCAGTCAACAGTTTCGATTTTCTGATTTATCACAAAAAGTGGAAGATACGTTAAGGAGTACCCGATTATCTCCCGATTTTCTGGATCTGGAGATTACCGAAAGCACGTTAATGCAATATGCACAATCGACGGTTAATATTTTATTACGGCTCAAAGAAATGGGGGTTTCGTTGTCGGTGGATGATTTTGGTACCGGCTACTCATCATTAAGTTATTTGAAGCGATTTCCGGTTGATTATGTCAAAATTGATGGTTCTTTCGTACGTGACATACCGGATGATTCCGATGATGCGGCAATTATTTCAGCGATTATCGCGATGTCTCATTCACTAAAATTAGAGGTGATTGCTGAGGGTGTAGAGACCAAAGAACAGTTGCAGTTTTTAAAAGATAGAGACTGTGAGTATGTTCAAGGCTTTTATTATAGCAAGCCCGTATCGCCGCAAGAATTTTCATTAATGCTTACTAGAAAATATGCTAAAACTTCTTGATTGTTGTTATTTTTCTTTGGCAAACTATTTTAAAAAGTCTAGAATTTCTTGGCGCCGCTCTATCGTGTCAGCATAACCTAAAGAAATGAGTTCTCGGCAATAGGCTTTTTCGAATAATAAATAGCTGATTAGGTTAGAGCCTCTTCGTTTGCTTACACCGAGTCCACGCAAGAAAAAGCGCATAGAGATTGGCATTAGGTGGGCATATTTAGCCGCAATAGCGTCGAGATCCCGACTGGGTGAGATGGAAAGTACATCGACTTTGCGAATGGTTTTGCTATCACCTGGCAAATGCTTATCAGGTATTTGACTGAACATTTTATTAATTCGTTGTAATCGCTCTAGGTCTAAGTCCAGGTTATCTAAAAAAATACTGTCCAATACGTGACCGGTCACTTGGCCGAGAGACGGATATTCCATTCTGTCATCTTCATGATCCGTTTTGCTGCCTTCATGTTTCACTCCAATCACGAATAGCCGGTCAGCGCCTAAGTGTAATGCAGGATTGGTGGGGGCTGTTTGCCGCATTGAGCCGTCACCGTAGTACTCACCATCCAATTTTTCGGCGGCAAATAAAAAGGGGATGGCAGAAGATGCCATTAAATGATTGATACCGATTTTACTTCTGACGCCGGCCAGCCGAGCCCGTTTCCATGGCATGATTTCTTCGGTAGCCTGGAAAAAGGCAACGGTATTGCCGGTCTTATAATTTGATGTATTAATACACAGTGCGGTTAGAATGCCGGAATCAATGGATTGTTGTATTCTGTCAAAAGGCAGGTAGTGATTAAGTAATTTAACTAACGGAGATCGGTCCAGCAAAGAAACAGGGTTATATTTGCCCAGCCCACCCAAAGCGAGCGTGGAAATCCAGTGAGCGCAGCTAGCAGTGAGGCCAAACATATCGGATCGAAATACATAGTGTACGCGAAAGTTGCGCCACACGTGAACTAACCGCCAAACCGCTTCTCGAAATTGACCTGCATAAATAGCCAATGTGGTCGCGTTAATGGCTCCCGCCGAGGTGCCTGAAATAATGGCAAATGGGTTGCTGGTTTCTTTAGGGAGAATATCGGCTAATGCCTTGAGTACGCCAACTTGATAGGCCGCTCGGGCACCACCACCGGACAGTACCAGTGCGGTCTTGATTTGTTTATCAGATGTTTTTTTTGACCAAAGCATTATCGTGGTATGAGTTAGCAGAGATTGATGTCTAATAAATGAGTTTGTTATTTATTCCAGAACCATAATGGCGTCCATTTCAACGGCAGCCCCTTTCGGTAGCGCGGCCACACCAATCGCGGCACGAGCCGGGTAGGGTGAGTCGAAGTAGTTGGCCATAATTTCGTTAACAAGAGGGAAGTGGGCAAGATCGGTGAGAAAAATATTCAATTTAACAATATTGCTCAAATTTCCACCAGCCGCTTGGGTGACAGCTGATATATTCTCAAAAACCTGAGTGATTTGTGTTGTCATGCTGTCATCATTAAGGGCCATGCTTTTTGGGTCAAGGGGGATTTGCCCTGATAGATAGACTGTCGTGCCAATTTTGATGGCTTGAGAATAGGTGCCGATGGCTTGTGGTGCATTATCAGTATGAATAATTTCTTTTGGCATAAAAGTCCTTTTTTGTGGTTGAGCGAGTTCATTATGATTTAGGACGGCTAATTTTAGTCACTTCGTCGATGGCGCGTATACGGCGAATAATACGTGCTAGGTGTTGCCGATGGTGTACATTCATTAGGAAAGTGAGATCGGGATGGTGACCGTCGCGATCATCGAGACTGACATTTTCAATATTGGCTTCCATTTGTGCTATGGCGGCGGCGATCGTTGCTAATACCCCTTTTTGGTTAGAGACACTGACCCTGATTTCAACGGGAAATTCGCCACTGGTTTGTTTTTCCCATTGTAGTTCCACCCAGTTTTCAGGGTGTTTACGGTAATCTCTGATGTTTCTGCATGTCTCGATATGTACCACCAATCCGCGCCCAGGGTTAAATGTGCCAACAATCGGGTCACCTGGAATCGGACGACAACATTTAGCATAAGTAACGACCGTTCCTTCGGTTCCTTTAATGACAATGGGCATGGGTTGTTGCCGAGACCCGGTCAGCCAGGTGGGCGCATAACGGGAAAACATACCCATAATATAGGCTGGTCGGCCTTTTGTCATGCGCTGGAAAGGGTTGGGTTTGGTGGCAGCTTGGGAGGTGGCGAGTTGGTGAGCAATGAGTAGCGCCATGCGATTACCCAGACCGATTTCTGCCAACAAGCTATTAAAATTTTCAAGCTTCAATGTGCTTAGTGCTTGATTTATCCGAGCTTCACTCAATTCTTCAATGGAGGTCGAAAATTTGTTTAAACTTTGCTCAAGCAGGCGTTTTCCCATGGTGAGCGCTTGATCTTGTTGTAAATTTTTCAAGTAATGGCGGATATGGGTACGTGCTTTTCCGGTGATTGCAAAATTTAACCAGGCGGGGTTAGGTGTGGTGTTGGGGGAGGTGATAATTTCAACGGTTTGACCGGTTTGCAAAGGCGTTCGTAAGGGGGCGAGTTGGCGATCGATTTTGGCGGCAATACAGGTATTGCCGATTTCCGTATGTACTGTGTAAGCAAAATCAACGGCTGTTGCCCCCCGAGGTAAGTCCATAATTTCTCCGCGAGGCGTAAAAACATAGACCACATCAGGGTACAAATCTATTTTAACATTTTCCAGAAATTCTTGGGAGTTACCGGATGTTTTTTGTATTTCGAGTAATTCTCTTAACCAGCTATTGGTGGAAGATTGATTGCCAGGCCCGGCCGATTTATCGGTTTTATACAGCCAATGGGAAGCGATGCCAGCTTCCGCGATTTTTTCCATATCTTCTGTGCGTATTTGCACCTCGATGGGGACGCCGTAGGGGCCGAATAATACGGTATGTAATGATTGATATCCGTTGGCTTTGGGAATCGCGATATAGTCTTTAAATTTGCCAGGCAATGGTTTGTAGAGGTTGTGGATAATACCTAAGGTGCGGTAGCAGTCATCAACTTGTTTAACGATAACTCGAAAAGCGTAAACGTCATAAACTTCAGAGAAAGATAAGCGTTTTTCTTGCATTTTCCGATAAATACTGTAAAGAAATTTTTCTCGTCCGACCACCTGGCCTGCAAGGTCTTCCTGAGTTAATCGATTGCCAACTGCGGCTTCGATTTTTTGGATGATTTCCGATCGATTTCCACGGGATTTTTTGACGGCTTCTTGAATAATCTTGTATCGCAGCGGATGGGAGGCACGGAAACCTAAATTTTCTAACTCGACCCGCATGGCGTTGATACCCAGTCGGTTGGCAATGGGGACATAAATATCAAGTGTTTCTTTGGCAATACGGCGTTGCTTGTCGGGGCGCATGACCTCCAGGGTGCGCATATTATGTAAGCGATCGGCGAGTTTGATTAAAATGACTCGAATATCTTGCACCATGGCGAGAATGAGCTTTCGAAAGTTTTCTGCTTGGGCTTCCGCTTTCGAGCTAAATTTTATTTGCGTTAATTTGCTTACCCCATCGACCAATTCAGCGACTTCTTCATCGAAGGTCTGCGCCAGCTGTTCTTTTGCTGTCGGGGTATCTTCAATTACATCGTGCAGAATAGCCGCCATGATGCTTTTATAGTCCATTTTTAATTCGGCTAGAATGCGAGCCACGGCGAGCGGGTGATAGATGTAGGGTTCACCGCTTAGGCGTTTTTGTCCCTCATGGGCTTCTGCGCCGAATAGATAAGCGTTGTAAACTTCCTGAACTTGATTGTCCTCCATGTATGTTTCAAGGAGTTTGCATAGGTCACTAATAAGAAACACAATTTACCTTTTTGACCAAGGGTGGGTGGTTTATTGCTGCATAAAAAAAAGCAAGTAGGTGCCTCCTAGCATGGCGACTTGAATTTAGGCTCGGGCGACCAGTATACCTCTTTTATTCGGGTGATAGGACGGTTATTTGTATGGACGTGTTGGTGGTATTCGCCTGCTGAAGGCGAATACCCGTTAGAATGAATATGGTGTTGGTAACCATTGGGTATCGCTACCTCAATAGGCCAATGATGGGGGGTGTTTATTCTGGAGGATGGGGCTCATCCGTTAAGGTCTCTGCTTGTGCTTTTTTACGCTCAGCATTGTCCATAATTTCTTGGGTGATCTTACCGAGAGCGATTTCTCTTAAGGCGACAACGGAAGGTTTATCATTATCCCAGGGAACCAGTGGTTCTTGCCCGTTGGCCAGTTGTCGAGCTCGTTTAGTTGCTAACAAAACCAGGCCGAAACGGTTATCTACATGATCTAAGCAGTCTTCTACTGTAACGCGTGCCATTGTTGACTCCAATACATAATATGGATACTAATTATAGAAAAGATGATGAATTTAATCTAGTCGGGTGTTCGCAAGGCGGTTTATAAAATTTATTCGATATTTTGCACTTGCTCACGCATTTGCTCAATGAGGACTTTGAGTTCAATGCCGTTTTTGGTCGTTTCACTATCCAGTGACTTAGCACATAAAGTATTCGCCTCTCGATTAAGTTCTTGCATCAAAAAATCCAAGCGTCGGCCCACCGGTATTGCTTTTTTTTGATTAATCGTGCGACTGACTTCATGAATATGGGTTTCTAAACGTTTCAGTTCTTCTTCCACATCTGTTTTTTGTATTAATAGGATCATTTCTTGTTCTAGGCGAGCCTCTTCTAGCTGTAATTTTAACTCGTTAAAACGGCTGGTGATACGCTCACGCAGCATATGTTGGATGGTAGGAAGTCGGTCTCTAATGGTGGGTAGAATGCTTTCCATGGTGGCTAATTTTTCTTGTAAAGCGATACATAGCTTGTCGCCTTCACGTCCTCTACTTTCTACGAGTTCTTGTAAGGACTCCTCCAATAAAGAGAGTGCACTTTTGGCTAAGGTGTTGACATCGGTTTCTGGCGTGGCAATGACGCCAGGCCATTTTAGAACTTCAAGTGGTGGAATTGAGGCGAGCGGGGAGTCGAACTCATGGCTAACTGACTGACAGAGTTGATTGAGGCTTTGGACTAAACGGGCATTGATCAATAAATCACAGGTGGCATTGTCACTGGGTTTGAAGTTTAAACTGCATTCAATTTTGCCCCTTGACAAAAATTTGCCAATGGCATCACGTATTGCACTTTCCAAGAAACGCAGTTCTTCGGGTAGGCGGTTATAAACTTCTAGATAACGGTGATTAACCGAGCGCAACTCCCAGCTAATCGTTCCAAATTCTTCTTGATTGTCTCGGCGTGCGAACGCCGTCATACTTTTTAACATGGAAATTCCTTAACAAAAGAGATTTTCTAGGCGATAAGTTAAGAATAGATTATACGGTTTTTGGTGGCTGGTGGGGAGGGAAAACGCTTGAAAGCTAGTACCTTTATCCTCACTGATAATTTGCATGCGGGTTCGTAATGCGATGCGAGTGTTTTATTTGGCGATCAAAAGAACGATTGTCTCCCAAACGAAGAGATATGGTCTTGAGTGTAGAAAAAGAGTTAACGATTAAACAGCAGCAAGAGCAGCGGCAGTTATCACGATTGGCAATTGGAACGCCGATTGACCGTTACCGTATTGTTCGAGTGCTGGGTGGTGGTGGTTTCAGTATTGTCTATTTAGCGGCTGATCGAAACACCGATGATTTAGTGGTTTTGAAAGAATACTTTCCTTTGAAATTGGCGAATCGCGATGAGGATCACAGTATTCAGCCGATGGATGAAAAATCCAGGAGACTATTCGATCAAGGTCGTAAATTGTTTTTCCAGGAGGCCAGTTTATTAGCCGCTTTCAATCACCCGAGTATTGTGGATGTGCGCGCTTTTTTCCGCCACAATGGCACAATTTATATTGTGATGGGCTATTATCCGGGGGTGAGTTTACAATCATTGATTAAAAAGCGGAGTGGTCGGTTAAGTGAAAAAACCATTAGAAATGTTTTTTTTCCGGTTTTGCAGGGGCTGAAGTTGCTTCATGAACATCAATTATTGCATTTGGATATTAAACCGGGCAATGTCTATCTAAGGCGTGATGGGGCGCCAATGCTGCTTGATTTTGGCGCGGCTCGGAAATTGGAAGTGTCGATTGGGACCAAATTTTTTCCAGTGGTTTCCCATGGGTTTTCGCCCATTGAGCAAAATGTACGACATGGTAAGTTGGGTCCCTGGTCAGATTTATATGCGGTGGCAGCCACCATGCGTACTTGTATCGAAGCTAAAGCACCCATCTCCGCTAAAAAGCGGATGAAAGAAGATAGTTTGATGTCGGCGGTTACCATGCATCAAGGCAAATATTCACCGCAATTACTTCGTGCAATTGATTGGGCAATGGCGATCCAACCCGAACAACGACCGCAGCATGTCGATGAATTTATTTCCGCCTTAGCGATGAGTGTAAAAGCGGCCTGATTTGAAAAAAGTTGTCAGTACTGTTATCGCTGGGCCAATCAGTATATGATATCCTCTTTTTTTGTTATTGAATGATAGCCTTTGATTGGTGGTTAGGCGAGCAGCTGAATCGGTGTTTTTGCCTCACCTGGAGAAGGGGCTGGTTACCTTAAAGAAGAGGATCCTTTATGCGGCCGAGTGGAAGAACGCCTGGTGAGTTACGTTCAGTGACAATTACCCGAAATTATACCAAACATGCGGAAGGATCGGTGCTAATTGAGTTTGGTGATACCAAAGTGTTGTGTAATGCGACGGTGGATGAAAAAGTACCACGCTTTTTAAAAGGGACGGGGCAGGGCTGGGTCACCGCAGAATATGGTATGTTACCAAGATCAACCGGAGTGCGCATGGGGCGAGAAGCGGCACGTGGTAAACAAGGGGGTCGCACGCTAGAAATACAACGTCTGATTGGCCGAGCGCTGCGTTCGGTGGTTGATCTTACCCGTTTAGGGGAGCGAACCATTACCGTTGACTGTGATGTGATTCAAGCCGATGGGGGAACTCGGACCGCATCGATTACCGGGGGATATGTCGCCTTAGCGGATGCCATGCAGGCGCTAGTTGCGCAAAATTTAATAACCAAGGAGGCGCTTAGAGGAAATGTGGCGTCAGTTTCTGTTGGAATCTACAAAGGTATGCCGGTATTGGATTTAGATTATCCAGAAGACTCCAACGCAGAAACGGATATGAATGTGGTGATGAATGAAGCGGGTCAGTTTATTGAAATTCAAGGCACGGCTGAAGGCGAGGCCTTTGGCGGTAAAGAACTTGATGCCATGTTATCGTTGGCGAGAACGGGTATTGCAGAACTCATCGAAAAGCAAAACGCGGCAATCACCGCTTGATGGTCATTAATACTGCCAATCGCACTCAATATGTTTTAGCCACCGCTAATTTAGGTAAACTCGCTGAGATACAGGCCTTATTGTCTGATGCATCGATAACTCTTCTGCCGCAATCTGAGTTTCAGGTGCCGGATGTGGAAGAAACCGGTTTGACATTCGTTGAGAATGCATTGATTAAAGCACGTTATGCCGCTAAATATACGCAGTTGCCGATCATTGCGGATGATTCAGGTCTGGAAGTGGATGCACTGCAAGGAGCACCAGGGATTTATTCGGCCCGTTATGCACAGCAAGCTGGGTGGACGGATAACAACAAAAAACTCTTGGATGCGTTAAAGGATGTGCCTGAGGATCAACGTAATGCGCGTTTTCAATGTGTCATTGTGTTGTTGCGGCACGAAAAAGATCCGGTGCCGGTGATTTGTCAAGGCACCTGGACAGGGCGTATTTTATTGGCGCCGCAAGGTCAGCTTGGCTTTGGTTACGATCCGATATTTTATGTGCCGTCGCAGCAATGTTCGGCGGCCGAGTTGGCACCTCAAGTCAAAAATAAAATGAGCCATCGAGGTCAAGCGTTAGCTCAATTACTGCGCTATTTTCATGGTTTGTCTGATGTTAGTCAAAATAAAGCTAATAGTGAATTCAAATAGTTGCTTCCTTTGGTTGTTGGCGTGACATGGTCGGTGGTTTGATTGTGGGTAATAAACCCCGCCTCAATTGCCGATTGTAATGGCGCCGAGATTGTGTCTTTTGCTAAGCCGGTGGTGCGTTGAAATTGATCTAGATTGAATCCCGCATTTAAGCGTAAGGCATTCATCATAAATTCGATAATTATATCCTGTTTGCTTAGCGTTTTTTGTCCGGCAGTGAATTGCTGATGGGTTTGTCCGTCGAGATAGCTTTTAGGGTGTTTGGTTTTCCAATAACGAGTGATGGTTTGTGAGTGAGCATCACTGATTTTACTGTGAGCGCCTGCGCCGATACCAAGATAGTCCCCAAATGACCAATAGTTGACATTGTGCTGACATGGCTTACCCGATTTGGCAAACGCGGATGTCTCATATTGGATAAAGCCGTTCTGGTGTAGTTGTTGTTTGCCGGCTTGGTGGATTTCCCAGGCGTCATCTTCACCAGGAAGGTTGGGAGGGGAGTGGTAGAAGGTGGTGTTGGGCTCGATCGTCAAATGGTAATACGAAATATGTGTGGCCGCTAATTCAATGGCGATTTTTACATCGGCGAGTGCTTGTGCTCGCGTTTGATTTGGCAATCCAAACATCAAATCAATATTAAAATTATTGATGCCTGCTTTTTTAAGTGTACCAACGGCGTCAAAAATTTGCTTTTCCGTATGAATACGGCCTAAGGCTGTTAGGTGGGCTGGGTGAAAGCTCTGTGCCCCCAGCGATAGCCGGTTGATACCGGCCTGTTGATAGCCATAAAAATGTTTTTGTTCTACGGTTCCAGGGTTGGCTTCCAGGGTAATTTCTGCGTTGGGTGAGACGGGTAATAAGGATCGGATGTTGGTGATAAGCCGATCGATGGCGTTAGCAGAAAACAAACTGGGGGTGCCGCCACCAATAAATATAGAGCGAATGGGTCTACCCCAAACTTTGGGGAGTTCGTTTTCAAGGTCTGCCAGTAACGCGTTCACATAGTGGTTTTCTGGCAATGGATCGGAAGACGCGTGCGAGTTAAAATCGCAATAGGGGCATTTTTTTATGCACCAAGGGATGTGAATATATAAGCTAAGTGGTGGGAGCGTTTGTAGTTGAATCGTCATCAGGGTTGTCGGCAGGATAAAAAAAACCCCGCCGAAGCGGGGCTTTTTATGAGACGCTTATGGAGTGTGACCGGCTTACATCATGCCGCCCATACCACCCATACCGCCCATACCACCCATGTCACCACCCGCCGGCATAGCGGCTTCGTCTTTAGGTTTTTCGGCGATCATTGCTTCTGTTGTGATCATTAGGCCAGCCACAGAAGCTGCATTTTGTAAGGCAGAGCGACTGACTTTGGTTGGGTCTAAGATGCCCATAGCCACCATATCACCATATTCGCCTGTGGCGGCATTGTAGCCAAAATTGCCTTTGCCATCCGCCACTTTATTCAATACTACAGAGGCTTCATCACCCGCATTAGCTACGATTTGACGTAATGGCTCTTCCATCGCACGGCGGGCGATATCAATACCAACGTTTTGATCATGGTTAATGCCTTTGATGTCTTGAATTAACGCTTGGGCTCTGACGAGCGCAACGCCACCGCCAGCGACGATGCCTTCTTCTACGGCAGCGCGAGTGGCGTGTAATGCGTCTTCAACACGTGCTTTCTTTTCTTTCATTTCGACTTCAGTGGCGGCGCCGACTTTAATGACAGCCACACCGCCTGCCAGTTTGGCCACACGTTCTTGAAGCTTTTCCCGATCATAATCGGAGGTAGCTTCTTCGATCTGAGCGCGAATTTGGTTGACGCGAGATTTGATTTCATCAGGTCGGCCAGCCCCATCAATGATGGTAGTATTTTCTTTGGTGATAATGATTCTTTTGGCCTTCCCTAACTCTTCAAGTGTGGTTTTTTCCAGACTTAGGCCCACTTCTTCTGCGATGACTTGACCGCCAGTCAAAATGGAAATGTCTTGCAACATGGCTTTACGACGATCGCCAAATCCTGGTGCTTTCACAGCGGCCACTTTAACAATGCCACGGATGCTGTTGACCACGAGAGTGGCTAAGGCTTCGCCTTCCACATCTTCGGAAATGATCAGTAAAGGTTTGCCTGATTTCGCGACAGACTCTAGGACAGGTAACAACTCACGAATGTTGGAGATTTTTTTGTCAAAGAACAGGATGTAAGGATCTTCAAGTTCTGCGCTCATGCTTTCTTGGTTGTTGACGAAATAAGGCGACAGATAACCTCGGTCAAACTGCATACCTTCAACGACGTCAAGCTCATTGTCTAGGCCTGAACCTTCTTCGACGGTAATGACACCTTCTTTGCCTACTTTGGCCATGGCATCCGAAATAATTTTACCGATATTTTCGTCGGCGTTGGCTGAGATTGTGCCAACTTGTGAAATCGCATTTTCGTCAGCACAAGGTTTGGATAGGGTTTTAAGTTGTTGGATGGCGGCGGTGACGGCTTTGTCGATACCGCGTTTTAAATCCATCGGATTCATCCCGGCGGCGACCGCTTTCATGCCTTCGGCAAGAATGGACTGGGCAAGTACCGTGGCGGTGGTGGTACCGTCACCGGCGATGTCAGAAGTTTGTGAGGCGACTTCCTTCACCATTTGGGCGCCCATGTTTTCAAATTTGTCTTCTAATTCGATTTCTTTAGCGACGGACACACCATCTTTAGTGATCGTTGGTGCGCCAAAACTTTTATCTAAAACAACATTTCTGCCCTTAGGGCCGAGTGTGACTTTGACGGCGTTGGCTAGAACGTTTACACCATGAATCATGCGTTGACGGGCGTCGTCGCCGAAACGGACTTCTTTAGCTGACATTGGTTTTATCCTCTGAAAATTTCAAATAAATGGTTAAATTGTAAGAATATCAATAATGTCGAATTAACTATTCGATGATTGCTACGATATCATCTTCACGCATGACTAATAATTCTTCGCCATCCATTTTTACTTCGGTACCTGAGTATTTTCCGAAAAGGACGGTGTCGCCGACTTTTACGTCTAAAGCTCGGCTATCACCATTGTCAAGGATTTTTCCTTTGCCTACGGCGATAACTTCACCTTTAATGGGTTTTTCGGTGGCACTATCTGGGATAACGATACCACCGGGAGAAGTGCGCTCTTCTTCCATGCGACGAATGATGACACGGTCATGTAACGGGCGGATGCTCATTTTGATATATCTCCTTGATCAACCAGGCAAAAAATTAAAATTTTAAAGAGTGCAATTTAATATACGCTGCAAAATAACGGGTTTATGCATTAGCACTCTCCCTTCATGAGTGCTAATGATAGTCAGGAAATTTTTAGTGTCAAGAGCTAAAAGGCAATTAAACTAAAAAAACTATCTTAAAAAACCGAAGCTTGAATTACTTTTCTTAAGATTAATGACGAGGCATATAAATGTGGGCGAGGGGTGAGAAAATCAAGAGCATATTAAGTGAATTTGCCAAATTATCGAGCCTAAGCGTGCCGGCGTGGTGTTGCGCTTACGTTTTTTCAATATCGTTTAATCCTCGCGCCGGTATTCTCCCTCAATGATCTTGGGCGACGATGGGTTTCTTGAAGCGCCTGAAGCGGAAGCACGAATTCCAATACGCTTGATTAGCCAAAAAATGAAAAGTCGGCGTGTGTAGGGCAGCAGTCCGAGGAATCCAAAGGCATCCGTAAAAAACCCTGGGGTTAACAGCAACGCGCCGCAGACCAATAAGATGATTGCCTCTATGAGTTCAGTGGCAGGTATTGCGCCTTGATTGAGTGTGGTTTGCATACGTTGTAGGGTGGATATGCCTTGCCATTTTAACAAAAAAGCCCCTATTACCGCCGTTGCAATGACTATCAGCACGGTGGGAAGTGCACCGATGATGCTACCTATCTGTATCAATAGGTAAATCTCTAGTATTGGAATTAATATAAATAGCATAAAAAGTAGGCGGAACATGATAACTCTCCCCTTGGTTTAGACCATCCTTCGGCCACTATACTGCATTCGTGTGGGGGACGGAATCCTGGGTCTTTATTTGCTGAATGATTTGGCTAAAGATTAAAGAATAAAATGGCCAAAATTAAGACATGAAGATAGGTTTGTGTGGCGGAGCGGGTAATGATCGGGCTTATTCTGCGTCAGTCGAAAGAGAGCTTGTCGTGTTATCGTTAGCTTTATTTAATGGTATATTTTTGGCCGGCGGAGTGAGTTGGGTAATTATTTAGCTTTCGCTTGGGAGGAAGCAATACGGATGTATGATGGCGCTGGTGTCACGCACGGTTATGAACTTCCAAATCGCTCAATAGTCCGAATGGTTGGTGAATTATCACGTTATTTTTCCTGGATATTTAAGGTAGTAGAGGCATCATGAAAATTACGCTTTGGTCTTTGTTGTTGTTCTTTTTGTTGGTCTCCTCTACTCCTTTTGCCCAAAATGGTGATGAAGAGCCTCTCCATCCTGATGAAGCTTTTTCGCTGAAAACTTACGCATTAGATGCCAATACGGTTCGAGCAGAGTGGCAAATTGCAGAAGGTTATTATTTATATCGTGACAAATTTAAATTTGCCACTGAGGCAGTGGGTATATCCATCGGGCCGGCGATTTATCCAGAAGGTGAATGGAAGGAAGATGAGTTTTTTGGAAAGATGGAGTCTTACCGAAATAAAGTGGTGATTGACATACCGGTGCTCAGAGGTGTGGATAGTGCCGATACCTTCATTTTAGAGGCGATCTCGCAAGGTTGTGCAGATCTTGGTATTTGTTATCCACCTCAAACCAAGGCGGTGAGTATTGTGATGCCGCCGCCAGAAGCGCTCGATTTGCCGGCGTCTTCCGCCGCGAGTCATTCCTCTTCTTTACTGAGTAAAATTGGTCAAAGCCTAGGTTTGATTGGTAATCAAAAAGAATTTTTACCCCCGGACAAAGCTTTTATCTTTACTGCGGAGGGGCTGGATGGTAATCGCATTTTAGCTACTTGGGAGATTGAGGACGGATATTATTTGTACCGAGATAAGTTTTCCTTTGAGTTAGAAAATGCGCCGGATATTCAACTAGCTCCGCCCGAGTTTCCCAAAGGAAAGCGTAAATTTGATGAAGCCTTTGGAGACATGGTGGTGTATTACGATGAAGCCGCGATTCCTATCCCGTTGGCGCGAAGTTCGTCGGAGGCTCAAGAAGTGATCTTGGTGGCTAATTTTCAGGGGTGTGCCGATGACGGTTTTTGTTATCCGCCCACCACCAAAAAAATGGCACTGTCATTACCAGCAGGTGAGATTAAGCCGCTTGCTAGCCTATCGGTTGCCAATGCTGATGGGCAAACCCGCCAACCCGTGTTTATTTCTGAGCAAGATCAGATCGCGCAATCATTGGCGGGTGATAGTCTGTGGTTAGTCGTGCTGACCTTTTTTGGCTTTGGTTTGTTGCTATCTTTCACGCCTTGTGTGTTCCCCATGATTCCCATTTTGTCGAGCATTATCGTGGGGCAAGGCAAGCAAGTGACGACTCGAAAAGCATTAATGGTGTCCATTGTATATGTATTAGCGATGGCGCTGACGTATACGGTAGCGGGAATTTTCGCCGGTTTGTTTGGGGAAAATTTACAAGCCATGTTCCAAAATCCATGGATTCTCAGTATCTTTAGTGTCGTTTTTGTGTTGTTGGCATTTTCCATGTTTGGCTTTTATGATTTGCAATTACCTGCCCGTTGGCAAAGCAAGTTATCTGAGCTGAGTAATAGGCAAGAAGGCGGCAAATTAGTCGGTGTGGCGATCATGGGGTTTTTATCGGCGTTGATTGTTGGACCTTGTGTGGCGGCCCCCTTGGCTGGCGCGTTAATTTATATTGGGCAGACGGGTGATGCTTGGTTGGGGGGCATGGCATTGTTTGCGCTCAGTATGGGCATGGGCACACCGCTGATTGTGATTGGGGCGTCAGCGGGTAAATTGCTTCCTAAAGCCGGTGCCTGGATGGGGGCGGTGAAAGCGGTGTTTGGGGTGTTGTTGTTAGCGGTAGCGATCTGGATGTTGGAACGTATTCTACCCGCGCCTGTTACTATGATGTTATGGGCGGCTTTATTGATTATCTCCGCCGTTTACATGGGAGCATTAACCCAGTTTGAGGCAAATAGCAGCGGCTGGTATACGTTATGGAAAGGCGTTGGGTGGGTGGCTCTTATCTATGGCGGTTTAATCATTGTGGGTGTTGCCACTGGCGGCGGTGATGTATTGCAACCTTTGCGAGGTTTGTCAGTGATGAACCAGACGTCAACGGAGGGGGCGGGGAGAAGCCATGAAGTGGATTTTAAAATCGTTAAAACCAGTGCGGCCTTAGATGCCGCCATTCAGGCCGCTAATGCTCAAGGGCGGCCGGTCATGTTGGATTTTTATGCCGATTGGTGTGTGTCTTGTAAGGAAATGGAGCGTTACACGTTTGCTGATCCTACGGTACGGAGTATCATGGAACAAGGTTTATTATTGCAAGCCGATGTGACTGCTAATGATGATGATGATAAGGCTTTGTTAAAGCGATTTAACTTGTTCGGACCGCCCTCGATTCTGTTTTTTGGGTTAGATGGACAAGAAAAACCCGCTTACCGAGTGGTGGGTTTTATGAACGCGGAAGATTTTAGTCGGCACATTGCGCAAGCTTTTAGCGTACAGCCTTGAAATGAATAGCAGTGATGAAAACGTCTAAATTAACGACGATTGTTTTATTGGGGATGGTGGTCGTTGCCGTTACCAGCTTTTATGTGGGTCGGTCAGCTCAACAGCACGCTGATGAGTTAGCGATAACAGGTCCAGCCCCATTAGCACAAGCGAACAAACTTCGTCCTTCGTTCTCTTTGCCCGACTTGGAAGGGAGGTTGAGGCAGGTGAGTGAGTGGGATGGTAAAGTGTTGGTGGTTAATTTCTGGGCGACTTGGTGTCCACCCTGCCGTAAAGAGATTCCCGTCTTTATTGCGTTGCAGGAAAAGTATGCCGCGCAAGGGTTGCAATTTATTGGTATTGCGTTGGATGAGAAGGATAAAGTGCAAGATTTTGTGGACACCATGGGTATTGAGTATCCGATTTTGGTGGGTGGCAAACAGGCGGAACGTGTGTCTGTCGCCTATGGTAATCGGTTTGGTGCATTACCCTACACGGTGATCATTGATAAAAACAAAAATATCATTAGTCAGCATCGAGGCGAGTTAACTCAAACACAAGTTGAGCAACAAATAAAACACTTACTGTGATTTTCTCTTCGAACATTTTAACCTTGAAGTGATCGAAACAAAGCGCTTTCCTGATTTTTTTAACAAATTACGTTACTATTTGTTTTCATCATGCAAGCAAACACCGTCTTACGATGATCTATTTTTGATTAACTGTTCTTTATTTAAACACTATCGACCATTGCCGAATGAGTTTTTGTCGCGTAGGTATGTTTTTTTAGGCGAAGCAATACACTCGCACGATTAAAACATCTTTCATTAAAAAACGTGAATTGTCGCGAATGTCGCTAAAAGTCTGGACATCTAATGGTAACTCATGCACAATCCGCCATTATCTTTAATTCCCTATTTATACCGAGTAAACGTGTCACAGAACGGCGCTTTTCATACCTGGCGCTGGCGTTTATGCAAGGTCATAAGGCCGCGTGGCTGCGGTGTTTGAGAACGGCAGATACGTCGTGAAATGATCGCTGATGCGTATGTCATGTTGCCCAATGTTGGCGAGGAATGACGAAATAATATTTTTAATATGAAAACTATTCTAGTTTTAAACGGGCCTAACTTAAATTTATTAGGTGATCGGGAGCCCAAACACTATGGTCAATTGAGTTTGCAAGCCATTAATGAGGCGTTACAGTTGTTGCTAACGGATCAAGGCTATGGTTTCGAAACGCTGCAAAGCAATGCCGAGCATGAGCTCATTGATCAGATTCATGCGGCGAAAGCCAAAAACATTGATTTTATCATATTTAATCCAGCTGCATTTACCCATACAAGTATTGCGTTACGTGATGCGTTGTTAGCCATAGCGATTCCTTTCATTGAAGTGCACTTATCGAATGTGCATGCCCGAGAATCTTTTCGCCATCATTCTTATTTTTCTGATATCGCAATAGGAACGATTGCCGGGTTGGGCGCAATGGGATACGAATTGGCGGTTCGTGCTGGCGTAGAATATTTAGAAGCGAGGGCGTTATCGTAACGATGGACATACGAAAGATCAAAAAACTGATTGAATTGCTAGAGGAATCTGGGGTATCAGAAATTGAGATTCATGAAGGCGAGGAATCCGTTAGAATTAGTCGCCATTTGCAGGCGGCTCCGGTGGCTCCCGTTGTTGCAGCTGTCCTAGCTATGCCTGAAAAGAGCGTGTCAGCCGCTCCTGAAGCGGCGGTAGAAGATGAGATTAAGGGGCATGTGGTGAGCTCCCCGATGGTCGGCACGTTCTATCGAGCGGCGTCACCGGGGGTGAAACCTTTTGTTGATATTGGTCAGCGGGTGAGCACAGGGGATACGCTTTGCATTATTGAGGCGATGAAGATTCTCAATCAAATCGAAGCGGATAAGTCCGGTGTTATTATCGCGATTTTGGCAGAAAATGGTCAGCCAGTTGAATACGGGCAACCGATGTTTGCCATTGAGTGAAACCCGATGGCTGTTACGCTTCACATTGATTAACACAGCGTGTTGTTGCTTATCCAATGGTGCACCTCTGAGCAGGGGAGGTGAAAAACTGACTGTTTTGCCTGTTTGCAGCCTATTTCGGTTTTAACTTTGAAAGGGGCTAGGAAAATACCTTCGGGACGGTTAGGGATGTTGTTTTATGATAGTAATGGCGTGTTTTTCCAAATTTTTAGAGTTTGTTTATGTTAAATAAAATTGTGATAGCCAATCGAGGTGAGATCGCTTTACGGATACTACGTGCGTGCCGGGAGTTAGGGATAAAAACCGTTGCGGTGCATTCGGATGCTGATCGGGATTTAAAGCACGTGCGCTTAGCGGACGAATCGGTATGCATTGGTGGGGCACCCTCTAATGAAAGTTATCTTAATATTCCGGCACTGATTAGTGCGGCGGAAGTTACTGATGCTGTTGCGATACATCCCGGTTATGGATTTTTATCAGAAAATGCTGATTTTGCCGAGCGAGTGGAATCCAGTGGTTTTATTTTCATCGGCCCCAGGCCGGATACGATTCGCCTAATGGGGGATAAAGTGTCAGCCATTAAGGCCATGAAAGAATCGGGCGTACCCTGTGTGCCTGGTTCAGATGGCGCACTAACAGATAATCCCGATGCGAATCTACGTATCGCCAAAGAGATTGGATATCCTATCATTATTAAGGCGGCAGGCGGAGGAGGGGGGCGAGGTATGCGAGTTGTGCGTAGCGAAGCGGCGTTATTAAATGCGATTTCGCTCACTCAATCAGAAGCGTTAAGCGCCTTTAGCAATGATATCGTTTACATGGAGAAATTTTTAGAAGATCCTCGTCATATTGAATTTCAGGTATTAGCAGATACTCAGGGTAATGCGATACATTTGGGCGAACGTGATTGTTCCATGCAACGCCGCCATCAAAAAGTGTTAGAAGAGGCACCAGCACCGGGGATCAGTGCGAAAATACGGGAAGAGATGGGCGAGCGTTGTGCCGCCGCGTGTCGCCAAATTAGTTATCGGGGCGCCGGGACTTTTGAATTTCTGTACGAGCAGGGCCAATTTTATTTTATTGAGATGAATACCCGTTTACAAGTTGAGCATCCGGTGACTGAAATGGTGACTGGGGTTGATTTGGTGAAAGCGCAAATTCGTATCGCGGCGGGTGAATCCATTGGTTACCAACAGCAAGACATTCACATGCGGGGCCATGCGGTGGAATGTCGTATCAATGCTGAAGATCCAAAGACGTTTATGCCGTCTCCTGGTCTTATTAGTCAGTTTCATGCACCGGGCGGACCGGGGATTCGGGTGGAATCGCATATTTATAATGGTTATTTTGTGCCTCCCTATTACGATTCAATGATTGGTAAACTGATTGCCTATGGTGATACTCGGGAGTCGGCATTGGCTCGCATGCGTAATGCACTTAACGAAATCGTGATTGATGGAATTAAGACCAATATTGCATTGCATGAAGATATTTTTAAAGATGCTGGTTTTTTGGCTGGCGGCATGAACATTCACTATCTCGAAAAAAAATTAGAAAACTAGCAATTGAGATAGATATTTAATCTCTGAACTTGTAGTGTGGGGAGGTTATGCTTTTCTTTTTTGAATTAATTTAGAAATCTATTCGCTGTTAGCGGCATTGCATCGTTTGTATTATGCCAGGATAACGCAAAATTTTATTGGGCAATATTGTTGTCTTATGGCATGGTTACAAATCGTTTTCGATGTGGATATTGATGATGCTCAGATGGTGGCTGAGTTTTTAGACAATGCGGGGGCACTAGCGGTGACGATGCAGGAGTCGCAAGGGACACCGGTGTATGAACCGGCGCTTGGTGAGGCTCCATTATGGGCAACAACCAAAGTGATTGGCTTATTTGAAACCACGCTTGACTCTACCGCGTTGTTGACCAATCTTGGTGAATTATTGCGCCCAAAGCCACTTCCTGAGTATCGTCTCGTCGAGCTCGCTGATAAAGTTTGGGAACGCGAGTGGCTGGATGATTTTAAACCTATGCTGTTTGGGGATCGGTTATGGGTCGTGCCAACGGTTTATGAAGCTAAACAGGCAAATGCAGTTAACATTCGCTTAGACCCAGGATTGGCATTTGGTACGGGGACTCATGAAACAACGGCGTTATGCTTGGAATGGTTAGATAACTATTTAGTGCCTGGTTGTCGGGTGGTTGATTACGGCTGTGGCTCAGGTATTTTAAGTATTGCCGCCCTAAAGCTCGGTGCAAAATCAGTCGATGCGATTGATATTGATCCGCAAGCACTGCAAGCAAGCATGGCTAATGCGAAAGTCAATGAGGTTGAGTCTATGCTCTCGGCGATGTTACCGAATGAGTTTTGTGGCGGGCAGTTTGATGTAGTGATGGCGAACATATTGGCGAACCCATTGATCTCGCTTGCGGAAAATTTGTCGAATTATGTGAGTATCGGTGGCAAAATTGTATTATCTGGAATTCTTTTTGACCAAGCTGATGAGGTAATCAAAGCCTACAATAATTATTTTACGATGGATTTGATACGCCGAAAAAATGATTGGTGCTTGCTAAGTGGGACAAAAATAAAAAAATAGGGGAGTCGGGGCCTATATTTCGTTGGCTCGGATGCGCGAAATGTCGATTTGAAAAAAACGGGGTCCGCGGCTATTCACGCCAGCTCTGATTACCTAAAACACCGCTCCAATTCAGAAGTGGGTTACACCAAGTACTGCCAGTTTTCCCGATAGCAGATTTTGAAAACCCGACTTATCAAGTTTATGGTTTATCGTACCGATACGGGTAACCAGTTAATCATCAATCTATAACAGGGTTGATTCATAAAGATTTTTCTATTTTATCGCCGTTTGTTATTTTGTTGTGTGAAGAAACATTCTGTAAAATCAATTGGTAAGCCCGGCTTTATCATTCTGTGGATCTCATCTAATAAACTGGATAAGGGATTATACGATGTGCTGTGGATTCGCTGAGGTTTTAGGATCATGGCTGGAAGGTCAGTGTCGATTTAATATTATTATACGAAACTGGATTAAAATATGTACACGGAATGCCCTAATTGCGCAACAATTTTTAAGGTGACCGCTGAACAATTAAATGCAGCGCAAGGAAAAGTGCGCTGTGGGCGTTGTAATACTGTTTTTTCTGCGATTGGCAACCTAACGGATGGTTATGGTGAGCAGGATGAGGCGGTTGATCAAAATGACAACGATAGGCCGTCGGCGTTGGCTCAAGGGCACGAGTCTAGCCAGTTTGTTTCGCCTGCCGAGCCGTCATTAGATGTCGCCGATAAGAATATTGAGGGTTTAAATCATTCGACGCAACAAGCCGAGTCAAGCTTTGAGGAAGATATGGCGGCGCTAAAAGACTTTTTAGATTCCGATGATGCGTTAGACATTCCGACCGATGATAAAAAGCAGCAAGCTGCCGATGAGCAATTATTAAACGAACTCTCTGCGTTAGACCTTGATACTGATGAGCAGAATTTTCGTGTGCCGCCGACGATTTCAAAGTTGGAAGCTTTCGGCGATGATATGGATGATGAGAAAATGGTTCCTCAGAAAATTCAGGGCGAGCAGATCATAAGCGATGTTGCGCCATCATTTGAGGAGGCGTTATCTGCAAGTAAAGCGCAAATATCAGAGATCAAGTCGCAAAAAAATATCAAACAAACTGAAGAAGATAATGGAACTGATCTTACTCATGCGCCGGATCGATTTGTGTTGGAAGAGCTGGGAGGGGAGTCAGAAAAACCATCGACGAACTGGCTTAGACGGGCTCTTTGGGGGGGCATGATTGGTTTTTTGCTCATACTTTTAGTCGGCCAATTAGTGTATATCAACCGAGAACAATTGGCAGAAAACCCTGAGGCAATGCCAATGGTTAATGCCTTGTGTGCTGTCATTCGTCCATTCAAAAGCTGTGAAAATCCCCGAAACATTAGTCAAGTTGAGTTACTGAATCGTGATGTTAGGTCTCATCCTAAGTCAAAAAATGCCTTGTTGATTACGGCAACTGTGATCAATAAAGCGGATTTTATTCAACCTTATCCTGTATTAGTCATGAGTTTTTCGGGGATAAATGATGAATTGATTGCTCAGCGTTCTTTTCAGCCCAGTGAATATTTAGGAAAAGAAGTGGTTATTGAAGAAGGTATGCCGGTGAATGTGCCAGTGAGGATCATGTTGGAAATTGTCGATCCAGGTGAGGAAGCGGTCAATTTTGAATTCACTTTTCGCTGAAATATTTTTATTGCTTTGTTTCAATCTGTCTTTAACGTCTGAGTCGGCAGTTTTTCCTGATTTTTAATCCCTCCTACTTTTTTAGATGTCACTATTTGCTCTCTGTATGATATCTTTGCTTAAGTCGTGATCGAAACTTGAGCGGCAATCGGCAAATTGTCTTTTTTAATCCATCATTGCGGTTTTTATTTTCATGTAAATTAATGATTTTTTTTGCCATACTTTGGCTCTGTTCATTGTTGGGTATCGGTGAAATGGGCAGTTGTGATCTTTTTGTGATCGCTTTTGTAAGATTTTCACTATAAAATGGCAAAGTTTTTAATGTATCTGTGTTCTTTTGTAAAAAAAAAGCATAAGATGAATTTTTATGCAAAGAAGTCTTTCATAATACGAGCGAAATAGTTATGATGTGATTCCTTTTTTTTCGTGGAAACATTAATCTTAACATGCGTGTTGGTCCATTTTTGTTGGCAAGTAACGTGTTACTTGCACCAATGGCAGGCATAACTGATCGACCGTTTCGTCAACTTTGTCGACGGTATGGTGCAGGTTTAGTTGTGTCTGAGATGGTGACATCTGACCGACGACTTTGGACGACAGAGAAAACGCGTCGCCGTTTGGATTTTGAAGGTGAAAGTGAACTGCGATCAGTGCAAATCGCGGGAGCCGATCCGAGTGCGATGGTCGAAGCGGCAAAGATGAATGTGGATAACGGCGCTCAAATCATAGATATTAATATGGGTTGTCCCGCAAAGAAGGTTTGTCATGTGGCGGCGGGTTCGGCTTTATTAAAGAATGAATCATTAGTTGGTAGAATTCTTGATTCTGTTGTTAACGCCGTTGACGTCCCTGTGACATTGAAAATAAGAACCGGGTGGGATAGGGCTAACCAAAACGGATGCCAGATTGCTCGCATAGCTGAACAAGCCGGTATACAAGCACTCGCGGTTCATGGTCGAACTCGAGCATGTTTATACAAAAGGAGTGCTGAATACGATACCATTGCCGAAATAAAGTCGCAGATTTCTATTCCAGTCATTGCTAATGGTGATATAAACTCTGCACAACAGGCAAAATTTGTTTTAGACTATACGGATGCGGATGCGGTGATGGTTGGCCGTGCTGCGCAAGGTTATCCGTGGATCTTTCGAGAGATGAATTATTTTCTTGAAACGGGTAGGCAACTACCGAAGCCTGGTTTTGAAGAAGTGCAAAACGTGCTTTGCGAGCACCTAAGAAATTTGTATGATTTTTATGGTGAGTTCCTTGGCGAACGTATCGCTAGAAAGCATATTGGCTGGTATAGTCGTTTCTTAGCTTCGGGTCAACAATTGAAAAAAATTGTGAACCAAGCAGAGACGGCAGAACAGCAATTTGCATTGGTAACTCAATTTTTTGGTCAATTAATAGCAAAAGGTGAAAAAGCGGCATGACCGGATTAGCTGGTAACAACACAGCGGAAATTACGTCTTTACAAACTAACGATGGCTCCAAAAAAGAAACCATTAACGAAAGCGTTAAGGAAGCGCTTCGAGCGTATTTGGCGGATTTGGAAGGTCACAAGATTACCAACTTATACCAAATGGTAATAGGGGAAGTCGAACGGCCTTTACTGGAAACAGTGCTTCGTCACACGCGTGGTAACCAAACCCAAGCTGCCGAGATATTGGGCATCAATCGAGGGACTTTGCGCAAGAAGTTGCGATTACACGGTTTGGATTAATCGAAACCGTTGTGTCACATCATCGTTGTCTTAGAAACCCTGTTTTGTTGTGTCGGCAGTCAATGTGATGTAATAAATAGTACTTAATTTATAGAGTAATCGCACGTATTAAGTGCGAACGTTTGGTGTACCGTGCGACTAGGTGTTGCTAAATCCTTCTTTTATTTTACTGAGAGAAGTGCATCGATCAATGGTTAGGTGGTTTATGCCTTACGTTGGAGCAAGTTACTACAATCTCAGGCTCGCGGCGAAGCGGTTTACTGATTTATGGGCGTAAATCGGCTCTGCTTTGATGAAACAATGTGTTTTGTTACTGTCGTACAGTGCTTAATGATATACGTCACCAATTAAGCAAGGCCCGTTTCGTTGCGAGCATATGAGGGGATGGCTATTTTATTGTCTCATTGTGTAGTTGATTCTAGTTTGCGGTTGGTGGGGATGGGCGCATGCTAAGCAGTGAGCTATCACGACGATATTTATTGGTCTCTTTGCCGTTTCATACCGCAGATCGCTTTATCTTCTATGGGTTCATCATTGGTTTGCCTGGCATATCAACGTGAGTATTGTAGGCGTTCCTGATATGTTTTGGTATTTATTTAACCTAAAATTATTTCAATATTTTTCCTGAGTTTTATTTTATGTCTGCCATCAAGCAAGCGCTTATTAGTGTGTCTAATAAGCAAGGTATCGTCGAGTTAGCTTCTTATTTAGATGCCATGGGAGTTGCGATCTTATCGACCGGAGGGACGGCACAATTATTATTGGAAAATCATATAAAAGTGACAGAGGTTTCCGAATACACGGGTTTTCCTGAAATGATGGATGGTCGAGTGAAAACACTCAATCCTAAAATTCACGGGGGTATTTTAGGACGTCGTGGTGTGGATGATGAGGTGATGAAAGCGCACTGTATTGCGGCGATCGATCTAGTGATTGTCAATTTATATCCCTTTCAAAAAACGGTCGCGAACCCAAATAGCAGCTTTTCCCAGGCGATTGAAAATATCGATATTGGTGGACCCGCGATGCTTCGGGCGGCGGCTAAGAATCATGCGGATGTTGCTGTCGTTGTGGACCCTGATGACTATTCCGTGGTCTTGGATGAGCTTGCTCAAAATCAGGGGGATATTTCTCGTGGAACGCGCTTCTATTTAGCGCAAAAAGCCTTTTCGCACACGGCGAGTTATGATGGTGCGATTGCCAATTATTTGGCGTGCATTACGCCGGCTGGGGACAAAATCAAATTTCCTAAAATGTATCACCTGCAATTTGAAAAAAAACAAGATTTACGTTATGGCGAAAACCCGCATCAAGAAGCGGCGTTCTACCATGAGCGTGTTAATACGCTGATTGGTGTTGCTTCGGCGCAGCAACTACAAGGCAAAATGTTGTCTTTTAATAACATAACGGATGTTGATGCGGCGCTGGAATGTGTTAAGCAATTTGAGCGGCCGGCTTGTGTTATTGTCAAGCATGCTAATCCCTGCGGTGTGGCCATGTGCGATGATTTGTTGGCGGCTTATGATGGGGCTTATCGGACGGATCCTACTTCGGCCTTTGGTGGGATTATTGCGTTTAACGGCAAGCTTGATAAAACAACGGCGCAAGAAGTCATAAAACGGCAATTTGTTGAAGTGCTGATTGCGCCTGAAGTGGCTGACGATGCGCTAGCCGTGCTGGCGTCAAAGCCTAATGTGCGGGTGTTAGTAACCGGGTATTGGGAGTCGCATACCAGTGCGTCGTATTGGGATTATAAGCGCGTTGCCGGTGGTTTGTTAGTCCAAGATTGTGATCAAGCCAGTGTGCACCGGAGTGATCTGCGTGTGGTAAGTACCCGGGAGCCGACGGAACAGGAGTTTAGCGATTTGCTGTTTGCCTGGAAAGTGGCAAAAATGGTGAAGTCCAACGCGATTGTTTATGCCAGTCAGCAGCAAACGATTGGTGTGGGAGCGGGGCAAATGAGTCGCATATATAGTGCTAAAATCGCTAATGTAAAAGCAGCAGATGAAGCGCTTGAGGTACGAGGCTCGGTGATGGCTTCCGATGCGTTTTTTCCTTTTCGTGATGGCATTGATGCGGCCGCTGAGGCGGGTGTGAAGGCGGTGATTCAACCTGGTGGTTCGATGCGAGACCAGGAAGTGATTGAGGCGGCCAATGAGCATAACATGGCGATGGTGTTTACGGGTATTAGGCATTTTCGCCACTGATTTGCCGAAATAAGTTGCCGTTTGCTTTACTGTTTTTATGGGTTTTTCAGTGATAAACTTTCAAGTTTATTTACGGATTCGACCTATTTAAGGTACACTAATATTGAAATTGTGATTACATCTTAAGGATAGTGCGATGGGCAAATCGATATATGCTTTATTATTCACCCTGGTCTTATCTCTTTTCTTTTCTTCCGTTTACGCTGCCGATGCCGCCGCCGGCAAAACTAAAGCGACTTTATGCAGTGGTTGTCATGGGGCGGATGGCATTAGTTTGACACCGGATGTGCCGAATTTAGCGGGCCAAAAAGAAGCTTATTTAGTGAAAGCGATGAAAGATTTCAAAGACGGTAATCGTAATAATCCGATTATGGCTTCTATGGTAAAAAATTTGAGCGATACCGACGTCGTTGATATTGCCGCTTATTTTTCGTCTTTAAAATAGCTAAAAAATTGTTCATTTGCATCTAAACTATACGTTATAGTCAGGCGTGGTCTTGTGCAGCCAAAGTGAGTATCTAATGAACGATGATAAACAATCGAGTGTTCCCGATATTTCTGACAATCTGGATAATCCTGATCGGCGAGATTTTTTGACCACAGCGACCGGCGTGGTGGCAGGGGCGGGTATTGCTGCGGCCGCTTGGCCATTTGCCAATAGTATGAATCCAAGTCAGGATGTGCTTTCTAAAGCCAAAGTCGACGTGGACTTAAGTGGCCTTGAGCCAGGCCGCGCAAAAACCATTGTTTGGCAAGGAAAGCCGATTTTTGTTTTGCATCGAACGGACCAGCAAATTGAGAATATGGCTAATTCGCCAGGAGGGAAAGACCCACAAGCTGATCAGGATCGTGTCAAAAAACTACAATGGCTGGTGGTGGTCGGAGTGTGCACGCATTTAGGATGTGTGCCTAATCGCAAAGAGGCTGGCTGGTTTTGCCCTTGCCATGGTAGTGTCTTTGATAATAGCGGGCGCATTCTTCGTGGCCCAGCTCCCACCAATTTAGTGTTACCGCCTTATGATTTTATCGCTGATAAAAAATTAGTGATTGGCGAAGCTTAACGAGGTTTTAGCTATGAAACGCTTGATTAACTGGATTGATGCGCGTTTTCCGTTAACCACATTTGTTAAGGATGAGCTGACGGAATATCCGACGCCGCGGAATTTGAGCTATTGGTGGAATTTCGGTTTTTTAGCCGGCATCGTATTGGTACTACAGATGATCAGTGGTATTTTTTTGGCGATGTACTATAAGCCTGATGCGGCGTTAGCATTTGATTCTGTGCAGCACATTATGCGGGATGTGAATTACGGCTGGTTGATTCGTTATCTCCATTCTACCGGTGCCTCCGCTTTTTTTGCGGTTATCTTCATCCATATGGCACGTACACTTTATTACGGATCCTATCGATCGCCACGAGAGTTGATGTGGTGGACTGGCCAAGGGTTGTTGATTTTGCTCATGGCAACGGCATTTATGGGGTATTTGTTACCTTGGGGGCAAATGTCGTATTGGGGGGCACAGGTGATTACCAATCTATTTCGTGCCACACCTTTTATCGGCGATGAAATTGTTATTTGGTTGCGTGGTGATTATGCCGTCGGCGATGCGACGCTAACCCGATTTTTTGCGCTTCATTATCTATTACCCTTCATCATTGTTGGGGGGGTCGTTATCCATTTAGTGGCACTTCATATGGTGCGCAGCAGTAATCCATCGGGCATTAATTTGGCGGACAAGGATAATATTCCATTCCATCCTTATTTTACAGTAAAGGATCTTTATGGTTTGGGTGTATTTTTAATTGTGCTTTGTTCATTTGTGTTTTTCGCGCCTAATTTTTTTATCGAACCCGCCAATAACATCCCGGCTAACCCTTTGAAGACACCTGAGCATATTGTCCCTGAATGGTATTTTTTACCATTTTATGCCATTTTGCGTTCCATTCCTGATTTATTGGGCGGCGTTGTGGCCATGGGTTTGTCAATTTTTATTTTTGCCATGATGCCATTTATTGATCGTTCAAAGATACCGGGTGGTGCGAAACACCGGCCTTGGTATCGAATCATGTTCTACGTTTTTGTTGTTGACGTGGCGGTATTAACTTATGTTGGGGCGAAGCCACCGGAAGGTTTTTTAACGGTGATTGGCCAGGTGGCGACCTTCATTTATTTCGGATTGTTTTTGTTATTGCCTTTAATGTCAAAGAAAGAAGAGGCGTGGTTGCGTAAACGTGGATTGCCCAAGGAAATTGAAGAGATGATGGCATCAGAAGCGGAACAATTAGCCAAGGTAAAAAAATAATGCGATTAATCGCTCAGTTGGTAGTCGGGAGTGTTTTGATGTATGCATGCCCAATTTTCGTTTGGGCAAGTGGCGATCGTACGTTATTAGATTTTGATCTGCAAACCGATGAGGCGGCATTGCAACGAGGCGCGGAAATTTTTACTAATCTGTGTATGATGTGTCATAGCCTAAAATATGTGAAATATAATAATTTGACTCAAGTGGGTTTTACAAAGGACGACATTGGTCGACTACAGCGTGACCGGCAGCCCATTGATCCACTCGGTAGTATGATGACAGCGGAGGCTATGCAGACCGTGTTTGGTATGCATCCGCCCGATTTATCCATGGCCGCTTATGCGTATGAAGGTGGTGCTCAGTACATTTACTCTTTGTTATTGAGCTATGAAAAAAAAGCGGATGGAACGATTGATAATCGATTATTCTCTGGTATCAGAATGCCCGACCCTTTCGCTTATTCTGTACAAGCGAGCGAGCAAGAAAAAGCGCACCTTAGAGCGAAAGCCGCTGACGTTGTATCATTTTTGCAATGGACGGCGGATCCCCATGCCCAGGAGCGATATACCATGGGGGTTTATGTCATTCTTTATCTTATTCTGCTAACGGTTCTCCTTTATTTGGTGAAGCGGAGGGTTTGGGCGAGATTGGATGCAAAATAATGACAAGGTATTGAGGCCTCTTCATGTCTTATTCATGACAGCTTGATCTTGTTGGAGCTTGGGAACAAGAGACAGCGAAAACATTCCTAATTTCTGGAAAAAATGCGGCGCATACGATTCCATAGTCTGAAAATTAATGTGGGCTGATTAGGGTCTGAATCCGATTTGTGTTTGTGCTCTTTTTCATCGTGATGGTCAATTTCGTCTGCGTTGCTCTGATCCGGATGCGATTGCGCGATATCTGCGAAAAGTGTGAGTTGTGCTTCGATTTTATGGTTGATAGTTTGCTCAGGAAAAAAGTCGTTCTCATTTCTACTGCCGGCGGGTAAGTCTGTTAATAGTTCCATGGCTTCATCAATGGTGTTTACCGTGTAGATATGGAATAAATTTTGTCTGGCTGCCTCAATGATATCTTGCCGGAGCATCAAATGTGGTTCATTAGCGCACGGGATGATGACGCCTTGTTTTCCGCTCAGGCCACGTGCTTGGCAGATATCAAAAAATCCTTCAATTTTTTCATTGACTGCGCCAATGACTTGCACTTGTCCGTATTGGTCTACCGAGCCAGTCACCGCGATGGATTGTTTGATGGGGATGTTACCAATCGCCGACAATAAGGCGCAAAGTTCTGGTATGGAGGCGCTATCACCTTCCACGCCGTTGTAGGATTGTTCAAATACAATGCTGGCAGACAAGGAAAATGGGCGATATTTTATGTAATGTGCGCTCAGGTAATGGGATAAAATGAGCACCGCTTTGGAATGAATTTCACCCCCTAATTCTGACTCGTGTTCAATATCGAGTACTTTGCCGTCGCCTAGTCGGGCGGTGGCGGTGATACGGGAGGGCTGTCCAAACAAAAAATTACCTAGCTCGATAACGGACAAACCATTGACTTGCCCGATTTGGTAATCTTCGGTACGGATCAGTATGGTATCTCTGAGCATCGCTTCTTTGATGTCGATGTGGAGACGGTTGGCGCGAAAAATTTGCTGATCAATGGCTTTTTGCACGTCAATGGCTTCCACTATTTTATGCGTGCGTTGTTTTGTCCAATAATCGGCCTCTTGGATAAGGTCAATAAGATCTCCCATGTGGGTGGTGAGTTTTTCGCAGTCTTCGACAAGGCGTGAGCTATGTTCAATTATTCGTGCCACGGCACCACAGTGAAATGGGCAGAGTTGATCGCGTTTTATGATATGATTAATGACGTTAACATATTCCCTTATCGTGTCATTGGTGCGCTCAATTTGATCGTCAAAGTCAGCGGAAACTTTGAAAAGCGCACTAAAAAATTCATCATATTCACAAAGAGAATAATAAATTTGCGGGCTACCTACTAATATCACTTTAATATCGAGTGGGATGTGTTCGGGTTCAAGTGTAACGGTGTGGATCAGCCCTAACATTTTCCCCAAGCTTTCGATGCGAATGCGATGGATGGATAAGGTGCGGGTTAATGCTTCCCAGGCATGGGGTTGAGACAATAGAGTTTGTGCATCAATAATTAAATAACCACCATTGGCCCGGTGCAGTGCGCCTGGTTTAATGAGCATGTAGTCAGTCGCTAACGTTCCTCTTTGTGAAAGATGCTCGATGGAGCCTAGCAGGTTGTCATGGGTCGGGTTGTCTAAATAAACAATGGGAGCCCCTTGGCATTGGCTGTTATCGATGAGCAAATTAATATTGTATCGCCTTAAGAATTGCTCTTTAATTTCTTTTTTGTCTTTGCTGAACAATTCGGATTGATTTGGTAATTTGATGTCTTCGATTTTTTTGATGATGTCATCTTGGATTTTTTCGAGGTAACGTTGTATCTGAGGTAAATCTTGATAATTACTTTTTAACGCGTCGATGAGATAACCGACGGCTAATCGAATGGTTTTCTGATTGAGTTGCTTGATTTGATCGCGGGTTTCTTGGCGCCATTGGGGGGTTTGTTGTAAGAGGGCTTCCTGATGAAGCTTGTCCATCGCTTCTTTTTGATGACTGAGGCGCTTGTCTTCGATGGTTTTGAGCTGGGATTGGTAGGTGACGCTTTCGAAAGTGTCAGGGATGGCGTGCAATAATGCATCAATGAGTTCATTTAAATTTTGTTTGAACTGACGGCCTTTGCCGGCGGGTAATTGCAAGGCATGCGGTCGTATGGGGTCGGTAAAGTTATTTAAATAACACCAGTCATCGGCCGTTGTTTGTTGGGCGGCTTGTTTTTCTAAAAATTGCTTGATAAAAGTAAATTTACCAGCCCCTGTTAGCCCGAGTACATAGATGTTGTAACCATCGGTTTGCATACCAATACCGAATTTGATGGACTCCAGTGCCCGCGTTTGTCTGATGCTTTCGGATTGTTTTTGTAATTCATCGGTTGTTTCGAAACCCAGTAAGGCGGGTTCACAAATCCGATATAATTTCTCCACCGGGAGTGGTTGATGCTGCGTCATGTCTATTTTTAGCCTTTTAAACATACGTTTAGAGTGTATTATACCATGACTCATTAAGATATCATTGAGCTGATGAAATGTGCTATCCGCTAATCAGGAAAATGTATGGGCTACGCCTGGACAAGTGATGCGTTCATAATTTACATTTGCAGAACTCATTTTTTTTTCGAATAGTTATAGGAACGGCGCAAGCTGATGGATCATCAAAGTAGGCCCTCCAGATCGTGTAGGCCTCACCAGGTACCCGTTGTTTTGTGCGCCCATAATTGGAATATGAGGGATGATGAAAAATTTTCAGTGGGGGCAGCAGCGCCTAGGATATTTCTTGTGCGCTACTTGGTTTTAAGACATGGCTTTTTTTAATTTTTTCAGCGCGCTATTTTCGATTTGTCGAATGCGCTCAGCAGAGACCTGGTATTGACTGGCTAAATCCACTAAGGTGGCTTTGCTGTCTGTTAACCAGCGTTTTGCTAAAATATCCCGGCTGCGTTCGTCTAATGTCGCTAAGGCGTTATTTAGCAGTTGCTTACGATTCTCAGACCAGTCTGCGGATTCTAGCTGGGTCGCCGGGTCGGCCATTTTATCCTCTAAATAACCGGCCGGAGCAACGGTTTCATTATATGTGTCGTCCTGGATATCTGCCGGGATGTCAAACGAGGTGTCATGGCTGCTGAGCCGTTTTTCCATTTCCAGTACTTCGGCGGTGCTCACATTAAGCTGCTTAGCAACGTCTTCAACTTGTTCTTTGGTAAACCAGCCGAGTCGCTTTTTTGATTTTCTTAAATTAAAAAATAACTTGCGTTGCGCTTTGGTGGTGGCGATTTTGACGATGCGCCAATTGCGTATAATATATTCGTGAATTTCAGCACGGACCCAATGGACAGCGAAAGATACCAGCCGTACCCCCATGTCAGGGTTAAATCGCTTGACCGCCTTCATCAGTCCAATGTTGCCTTCTTGGATGAGGTCGGCTTGGGGTAAACCATAACCCGCATATCCACGAGCGACGCTTACCACATACCGCAAGTGGGCCATGATAAGCTGGCGGGCCGCGTTAATATCGTTTTCTGTGCGATATTGTTGCGCGAGGGCTTGCTCTTCTTGCAGGCTCAGCATCGGAATCTGATGGGTTGCGCTAATATAGGCCTCTAAGCTACCTTGCGATATCGTCAAGTTTGATATTAACTGATTGTTTTTCAAGATATTTCTCTCTTTAAGATAAATTATGGAAGTTTTCCTGACATATTATGTTAGCAGTTAATCGATTCGAGTGCTAATGTTTTAAATAGTTCCTATGCGGCTTTTTGCTAACGATTGCTATGCTCTTAAATATAAAAATTTCAATTGGTTAGATAGGCTGTGATGGCAGGGTTGGGTCTTGATACCGATTAAATGGATCTAAGTATAAAATAATTTTATTAATATGAGGAATTTAGGGGCTATTGAGGTGATTTTTTGTTGATAATGTGGTATTTCGCGCTTGGTGCCGAGAAAGCGCGAACTAACGACGGTTTATTATTTATGCCATATCAGGCGGAGTATCTAATGACTTTTGCAATTTTTTAAGTGCATTTTTTTCCAATTGCCGAATGCGTTCTGCAGAGACATTATAAAAATCAGCCAAATCTTGCAAGGTAGATTTTTGGTGGCTCAACCAGCGTTTACCCAGGATATCTCGACTGCGCACGTCCAGTGAATTGAGTGCCCGATGTAAACGGCTCGTGGTATGTTCTTCCCAGTCGCTTTTCTCCAGTTTATGGGCTGGGTCTGCCGCAATATCTTGCAGATAGGAGGCCGGTGATGGATGTTCATGTTTATGCTCGTCTTGGTCAGCATGAGCCTCAAATGAGGTATCTTGATTACTGAGTCGTTGTTCCATTTCGAGCACGGTTTCTGGGCTGACGCCTAGGTCTTGGGCAACGGCATGTACTTCTTCCTGGGTGAACCAGCCGAGTCGTTTTTTGGTTTTGCGAAGATTAAAAAAGAGTTTGCGTTGGGCTTTAGTCGTGGCCACTTTAACAATACGCCAGTTACGCAAGATGAATTCGTGAATTTCAGCACGAATCCAATGAACGGCAAATGAAATAAGTCGTACCCCATGGCTGGGGTCAAAACGTTTGACCGCTTTCATCAAGCCGATATTGCCTTCTTGGATCAGGTCGGCCTGGGGCAATCCATATCCACTATATCCTCGCGCTACATAAACCACATAACGCAAATGTGATAATACCAGCTGGCGTGCTGCATCCAGGTTATTTTCCTGGCTCAGTTGTTTGGTTAAACCCCGTTCTTCCTCGATACTGAGAGTTGGCACTTGGTTAACCATGTGGATGTAGGCATCAATACTGCCTTGCGGACCGATGAGGTCTGCTGGCAACAAATGATTGGTCACTGTATTTTTCCTTTAGATGATGACTTAGCTAAGAGCTGATCCTAATAATGTGCTTTTTTTATGAGCAATACGGCGCAAAAGCGACGTCGTGCATTGGTATTGTTGGTAAATTTTACCATAGTTGATGGGCTCCTTATAATACCGACATTGGGTAGTTTTCATCAGATTAGCTGATCGATTTTAATCCATATGTTTCAAAAATTGATTTGATGCAATCCATGCACCACCAAAGCCAAGTATGACACCGAGGCAAAGTAGCGTGACAATGTCACTCAGGCTTAAATTAATTAACGTAAATGTGTTGTGATAAAGCGTTGCTAACTCATGGACGGGGTCATTTAGCCAGGCAACGGCGCCAGTGACGCAAAGACAAGCAAAGATACTGCCCACAAAACCATATAAGGAGCCTGTATAAAGAAAGGGGCGGCGTACAAACGCATCGGTGGCCCCGACTAATTTGCTGATTTCTATTTCTTGCATATAACTTTGTCCCATTAGTCGAATGGTATTTCCAATGACCACAATGACCGAAAAAATGAGAAAAAGGGTGATCAAGAAAACAACTTGTTTAATGATAGCGAGGATGCTCATTAAGCGTTTTACCCATTCGAAATCCATTTGGGTGGTTTCTACGGCAGGATTAGCGGTCAGATGCTTGAATAATTTTTGAATTTCCAGGGTGTCTTGGTGTGGTATGTTGGGGGTAACCACGAGTACTGAAGGTAATGGGTTGTCATCGAGTTGTGCGATGGCACCGGCAAAGCCTGAATGGTTTTTGAATTCTTCGAGGGCTTTTTCTTTGGAGATGAAATCGACTTTTTGTACGATAGGTTTTTGTTCAATGGATTGTTTGAGTTTTAAAGCGATTTCGTCACTGATATCTAAGCGTAAATACAATGATATTTGCATGGTGTTTTGCCAGCCGTGACTAAATTGAGCGGTGTTTTTGATCAGTATTTGCAAGGCGGCTGGTAAACTGAGTGCAATGGCGATGACAATGACGGTCAGTAAGGTCGCAATGGGTGCGTGGCGGACGCGTATAAGGGCGCTTTGCCAGGCATAGTGGTGGTGTTGCTGGTATTCTTTGAAACCAGAGCGGGCGCAAGTTTTTTTATTATTTGTTTTGTTTTTTGGTTGGTTGGCTGGATTGAGACCTTCAGTTGCCCGCGTTGTATCGTGATGTGATGGCGTGGCGCCTTTTCGGGTGTTAGTTTTTCGGGACATGATGCTCTGTGATATCGCTTTTTGTTGAGAGGTTGTTAGTCAGCGGTTAGTGTGGGCGTTACTAAGCCCCCATGGTCTAGGTGGAGCTGTCGATAAGGCATGTGACGAATCAATTCTAAATCGTGTGTGGCAATGAGACAAGTGACGCCTACCTGTTGGAGTTGCTCAAATAATGTCATGATTTCACGAGATAAGGTGGGGTCAACGTTACCTGTGGGTTCGTCAGCGAGAATGACCGAGGGTTTGCCCACAATGGCTCGGGCGATACCAACGCGTTGTTGTTCGCCGCTGGAAAGGGTGACCGGATTGACATGTTCGCGTTCAAGCAAACCCACTTTATCGAGGGCTGCGCGAACTCGGCGTCCAATGTCATTGGGGTGGTATCCTGAAATGATAAGTGGTAAAGCCACGTTGTCAAACACGGATCGGTCATACAGCAGCGCGGGGTTTTGGAAAATGATGCCAATTTGGCGTCGCAGCTGCGGAATATTACGTCGCCGGATGAGTGCCAGATCGAGGTTATTGAGATAAATGCTACCCGATGTGGGGCGCTCTAATACCGCGATCAATTTTAATAAGGTGCTTTTGCCGGCGCCAGAATGTCCGGTAAGAAAGGCGAGTTCGCCTCTTTCAATGTGTAAAGAAACATTGACTAAGGCATCGAGGCCGCCGGTGTAGCACTTTTGTACGTTTTCACATCGTATCATTAAGGGTTCGTTTGGTTTTTGTTACGTTGGCGTATCTTGAGTCAATAAAGCATTGATGAATTCATCCGCATCAAATTGTTTCAAGTCTTCGGCGGTTTCACCCACACCAATAAAACGAATGGGCAGGGCGAGTTGTTTAGCGATGGCGAAAATAATACCTCCTTTGGCAGTCCCGTCGAGTTTGGTCAAGGTAATGCCGGTCAAATTAACGGCGGCGCTGAATTGTTGAGCTTGTGATAACGCATTTTGTCCGGTACCTGCATCAATGACAAGCATGATCTCGTGAGGGGCGGCAGGATCAATTTTGCTCATGACACGTTTAATTTTTTTGAGTTCTTCCATTAAATTGACTTGAGTATGCAGTCGTCCGGCGGTATCGGCGATTAATACATCAATGCCGCGAGCGGTCGCCGCTTGTAATGCATCAAATATCACCGCTGCCGAATCGGCGCCGCTTTGTTGCGCAATCACCGGCACATTATTTCTTTCCCCCCAGACTTGTAATTGTTCGACAGCGGCGGCTCGGAAGGTATCACCGGCGGCGAGCATGACTGACTTACCCTCGTCAAGCAAGCGTTTGGCGAGTTTACCGATGGTGGTTGTTTTTCCAACGCCGTTAACGCCGACCATTAAAATGACGAAGGGTTTTTCGCTGCCGTCTATACTGAGAGGGATATGGCTCGGTGCAAGCAGTGACATCATGTTTTCTTTCAAGGCGGTGATTAATTCGTCGCTTTCTTGAAGCTGCTTGTGGGCTAAGCGGTCGGTTAAGTTGGTGATGATTTCTTGAGTGGCTTCGACGCCCACATCGGCGGTGAGTAATAAAGTTTCTAGTTCTTCAAGAACTTCATCATCGATTTGCTTTCTACTGGAAAGGAGATTGGCCAGACCATTGGTGAAATTTTGTCGAGTGCGTTGCAGGCCGTTTTTCAGTTTGCTGAAAAAATTTTTTTTTATCGGCTTTTTTTCTTGAGTACTATTATCTTGTTTACTTTTATTGAAACCAAACATAGTGATGGGGTATTCCTAGTGCTTAAAACCTCATATGCTATCACTGTGTTGTGTTTTACGTCATTTTTTTTAACCGAAAGGCTTTAGCTAATTTAAGGACCGGCGAATGAAAATAAAGTTTTTTTTCATGTTTTTCAATGTATTGTTGATTTGTGTGGGAGGGCTTGCCACATCATCCTTGCTCTATGCACAAACCGAAATAGATGTGAATGTAAATGAAACGACCAACCAGATCAAACATTACCCGAAGTTTAATATTCATGAATACACGTTAAAAAATGGCTTAAAAGTTATCGTTAAAGAAGATCGTCGAGCACCGGTGGCGGTGTCGCAAATTTGGTATAAAGTGGGAAGCGCTAATGAAGTCAATGGCGATACCGGCCTTTCTCATGTGTTAGAGCACATGATGTTTAAAGGGACAAGCACGTATCCTTCCGGGGAATTTTCTAAAATTATTGCGGCCAATGGTGGCCGGGAGAATGCCTTTACCGGACGGGATTATACGGCCTATTTCCAACTGCTGGAAAAAAGTCGACTCAATGTGAGTTTTGAATTAGAAGCGGATCGCATGCGAGGCAGCTTGTTAGATGCGAAGGAATTTGCCAAAGAAATAAGGGTGGTGATGGAAGAGCGACGTATGCGCACGGATGATAATCCGCAGGCATTAATGTATGAACAATTTAGCGCAGTGGCCTACCTGAATAGTCCGTACCATGCGCCGGTGATTGGTTGGATGAATGATCTGGAGCATATGCAGGCCGAGGATTTACGCGTCTGGTATGATCGCTGGTACCAGCCCAATAATGCCACCTTAGTGGTGGTCGGGGACGTGGATCATCAGGATATTTTTAAGGAGGCAGACAAGTATTTTGGGGTCATTGATGCAGGTCCGGTTCCTGTGGTGAAGCCACGCAAGGAAATTGTGCAAAAAGGCGAGCGGCGCATTGTCGTAAAAGCACCCGCCCAAGTGCCTTATTTGTTAATGGGTTATAAGTTTCCATCCGTATCGGATGCAGAGCAAGCGTGGGAGCCGTATGCGGCAGAAGTCTTGTTGGGCATTTTAGATGGCGGCGCGAGTGCCCGTTTTGCCAAACATATTATTCGTGAAGACCAAGTGGCGGCCAGGGTCGGTGCGGGTTATGACAGCTATACACCGCATCAAGAATTATTTTTATTCGATGGCACACCAGCGCCTGGACATGATATCAAGCAATTGGAAGAGGCGATTAAAGGGCAAATCGATAAGATAAAAACAGAATTAGTCACGGAAAAAGAATTGGATCGGGTAAAGGCGCAAGTGGTGGCAAGTAAAGTCTATGAAAGGGATTCTATTTTTTATCAAGCGATGCAGATTGGAAGGCTAGAAACCATTGGTTTGGGGTGGCAACTGGGTGAGACGTATGTGCACCATATTAATTCGGTGACGCCAGAGCAAGTGCAGGCGGTTGCTCGAAAATACTTTACCGGAGATACCCTGACGGTGGCGGTGTTAGCGCCTCAACCGATGAATCAACCCCAGCGTGCGGGTGCGGCTACGGCAGGAGGTCGTCATGGGCGTTAAAGGCTTATTGGTTGTTATCTTGTTGTTTGCGACCCATTCGCTATGGGCCGTACCGAAGATTCAAAACTGGACCACTGACAATGGTGTCCGGGTCTATTTTGTTGCGTCACCAGAAATTCCTATTATTGATATTCGGCTGGTCTTTGATGCTGGCGCCGCTCGCGAAGGGGATAAGGGTGGCTTAGCCCTGTTGACTAATGGCATAATGTCTGAAGGCGCCGGGGATTGGGATGCCAATATGATCGCTGAGCGATTTGAAGGGGTTGGCGCGGTGTTTGGCAATAATTCCATGCGGGATATGTCGATTTTTTCTTTGCGTAGTTTGGTAAACCCTAAGCTTTTAGAGGTGGCGGTAGAGGTGTTTGCTAAGTTGTTAAATGAACCCTCGTTTCCCCAAGCGCCCTTTGAGCGTGAACGCAAACGTTTGTTGGTGGCCTTGGAGCAAAAAAAACAATCACCGGACAATGTGGCTGACAACGTTTTTTACCAAGAAATTTATGGCGATCATCCTTATGCGCACGATCCATTGGGCAGTGCGCAGAGTATTGAATTATTAACGACCACTGATCTCCGAAAATTTTATGAGCGCTATCTGGTGGGGAGCAACGCAACAGTGGCGATTGTCGGCAATGTGGAACGTGCCCAAGCAGAAACTTTGGTTAAGCAGATATTGGGTGATTTGCCGAAGGGGCAGCCTGCCGAGCCACTCGCGAGTGTCTCCGTATTAACCAAAGCGAAAGAGGTGACCGTGGATTTTCCTTCCACACAAACGCATCTTTTGATGGGCCAGCCAGGGTTGTCTCGGAGTGACCCTGATTATTTTTCACTATATTTGGGGAATCATGTGCTGGGTGGCAGTGGTTTGGTGTCGATTTTGAGTGAAGAAATTAGAGAAAAGCGAGGGCTTTCGTATAGCTCGTACAGTTACTTTTCACCCATGCGAGCGCAAGGTCCTTTTGTGATGGGTTTGCAGACCCGTAATGATCAAACCCAGCAAGCGTTGCAGGTCATGAAGCAAGTCTTGCAGGATTTTGTGAAAAATGGCCCGACAGAGCAACAATTGACCGCTGCCAAGCAGAATTTAACCGGTGGATTTGCGCTTCGTATTGATAGTAATAAAAAAATTGTAAATTATTTATCAATGATTGGGTTCTATCATCTTCCCTTGGATTACTTAGATCGATTTATTGATGCGATTAATACAGTGACCAAAGAACAGATAAAGCAAGCCTTCCAGCGGCGGATCAATTCGGCGGCGATGGTGACGGTGATTGTGGGTGGCTCGGACGAAAAATAATCGACGCGGTCTACCGAACAGTTATCGGATTATCGGTGGTTGCTGGCGGGGGAGGCGATTAATGTTTCCGTCGGCGCCACAGCTGCGGCCAAGTACTGATCGAGTGAGAGAAACGCTGTTTAATTGGTTAGCTAATCCAATTGTTGGTGCGCGGTGTTTGGATTTATTCGCGGGTAGTGGTGCTCTCGGGTTTGAGGCATTATCGCGTGGCGCGCAACATGTTACCTTTGTGGAACAAGCGGCGAATGTTGCCCGCCAGCTTGCGCAAAATATCCGCGTGCTGGGGACGGTAAATAGTGAGTTATTGGTACAGGATGCATTGGATTTTTTAAAGCAATACCATGGCCAAGCTTATGACATTGTATTTCTAGACCCGCCGTTTCGGCAAAATTTTTTTGCGAAATTATTTCCCTTGTTAGAAAATAACCCAATTTTAGCCAAGCATGGTTTGGTGTATGTGGAAGCAGAACATCCTTTGGCGGTCAATATATTTTCCGCTGACTGGGTGCTAAGCAAACAAAAACAAGCTGGGCAAGTTGGCTATGGGTTATTACAACAGGCTAGCGTCACGGATGGTGGTGAGTTGTGATACTCAGTATGCATTAGGAATGGCAATGAAATCATTAAAAGTAACCGCCGTTTATCCTGGCACATTTGACCCAGTGACGAATGGGCATGTTGATTTGATTCATCGGGCCTGTCGATTGTTCGATCGAGTGATTGTGGCAGTGGCTTCCAATCCGGGGAAAAAACCAACATTTACATTGGAAGAGCGTGTGGCATTGGCTCATATCGCGCTTGGTGATAATAAAAAAGTTGAAATTATTGGATTCGATACCCTATTGGTTGATTTTGTTAAGTCGTGTTCGGCCCAGGTCATTTTACGTGGTTTGCGTGCTGTCTCTGATTTTGAATATGAGTTCCAGTTAGCGGCCATGAATCGCCGCTTAGACCCTGATGTGGAAACGGTTTTTATGACGCCTGCGGAGCAATATGCTTATATTTCGTCCAGCTTGGTGCGAGAGATTGCGGCCTTAGGGGGCGATGTTTCTGCTTTTGTCCACGAGAAAGTTGTGGCTGAACTAAATCGGAGATTACGTTAAAATTTAATGTGTTATGCTCAATATTTTAATAAATGAAACGGGATTTATTCGATTACCTTGAATCATTTTTGGGCAGCGATATGATGAATTGTTTAACGAATGAAGACGAAGGTGTGTTGGTATGGCTTTAATGATTACTGATGAATGTATCAATTGTGACGTTTGTGAGCCTGAATGTCCTAATGCGGCGATTTCACAAGGCGATGAAATCTACGAAATCGATTTGAATCTTTGTACCGAATGTGTGGGTCACTATGATACACCGCAATGTGTGGATGTGTGTCCTGTGGATTGCATTCCGAAAAATCCGGATTGCGAAGAAAGCAATGAGACATTATTGCAAAAATACCATAAGCTTGTCAGTAAGACGGCGTAATAGATCGAGTATTCATGGAGCTAAATCGATATTTATCGAGCCGCTGGTTATTGCTCCTGATCGATCATTCAAGTTCCGAGATAGCGGCGGCAAATGGTTTATTTAATGTCAAAACATGAATCGTTAGAGGTGGCTGTGAGACGACAAATGCGAGTAGGTTTTGTTGGTGTTGTACTTTCTTTTTTTAGTGTCATAGGGTTGGCCTCTAATAAACCGCCGGCGGCGGCGATTGCAACGGCTCATCCGTTGGCCACTGAGGCGGGGGTTGAAATTCTAGAGGCGGGTGGCAATGCTTTTGATGCGGCGGTGGCCGTCACGGCGGCGCTGGCGGTGGTGGAGCCTTACAGCTCGGGTTTAGGTGGGGGTGGTTTTTGGTTATTGCACCGAGCGGCTGATAATTTCAATACCATGATTGACGGGCGAGAGACCGCGCCGGGTGCGAGTACTCGCGATATGTATCTCGATCAAGCCGGTCACGTGATAGCGGGTTTGTCGATGGATGGTCCTTTATCCGCGGGCATACCTGGGGTACCCGCCGCTATTGTCTATCTGTCCAAAAAATATGGTCGCTTACCGCTGACAGTGAGTTTGGCCCCTGCCATTCGTTTAGCGAAGCAAGGCTTTCAAGTGGATGAGCGTTATCAGCAGCTAGCGAACTTTCGTAAAGCGGTGTTAAATCGTTGGCCAAGCAGTGCCCAGCTTTTTTTATTCAATGGTGAGGTGCCGGCCACCAGTCATCGCATTATACAAACCGATTTGGCGAAGACACTGCAGGCGATAAGTCTCCATGGCGCGGCGGGTTTTTATGCGGGAGCGATTGCTGAGCGATTAGTGCAGGCCACCAAAGAAGCCGGAGGTATCTGGACGCTGGATGATTTGAAAAATTATCGGCTGGTAGAACGGCGGCCAATCGTGGGGTATTATGGTGATATAAAGATCATTTCAGTGCCGCCCCCGTCTTCCGGAGGCGTAGCTTTGCTGACCATGCTGAATATTTTAAGCGGCTATGATTTATCGGCATTGCCGTCGGTTGAGCAATCCCATTTGGTGGTCGAAGCGATGCGCCGGGCTTATCGAGATCGTGCGGTTTATTTGGGGGATGCGGATTTTGTGGACGTGCCCATTGAGCGTTTAACCAATGCCGATTATGCGGCGGGTTTACGGGCGAGTATCCGCCATGATCGGGCACTGCCGAGCGAATTATTGCCGGGTATCGAACCCGAGGCGGAAGGTCCACATACCACACATTTTTCCATCTTAGACTATGAAGGCAACCGAGTGGCGGCGACGGTCACCGTTAACTATCCGTTTGGGTCCGGTTTTGTTGCGCAAGGGACTGGGGTGTTGCTCAATGACGAAATGGATGATTTCTCGTCAAAACCAGGCTTGCCCAATGCCTATGGTTTAGTCGGCGCAGAAGCCAATGCGATTGTGCCGGGCAAGCGTCCATTGTCGAGTATGTCCCCAACGTTTTTGGAAAGTGAAAAGGGGATTGCCATTTTAGGAACGCCAGGTGGCAGCCGGATTATTACGATGGTTTTGTTAGGGATTTTGGATTACGCGAAAGGACATGGTCCGGACGCCTGGGTATCATTAGGCCGTTACCACCATCAATATTTGCCGGATGTGATTGAATACGAAGAAGGCGCATTATCCGCTGAGCAAATCCAGGGACTGCAGGGGCTTGGCCATGCGTTGAAGGTGACACGCTGGCCATACGGTAATATGCAGGCGATTCTTTGGCGAGTGAATGAAGGCGAGGTATTGTCGGCCTCTGATCCGCGGGGTGTCGGTAAAGCGCTTGTTAAATCCACGATGTTTGCTCAGAAATAGTGAGGCTAAAGCCTCAGTGGTGCTGCTGAGGCTTTAGCGGGTGGCAATGTTAATGCCTTCTAGGGCGGTTTTAACCATCAGGTCTATTTCATGCTTTTCGATGACATAGGGAGGCATGAAATAAATCACATTGCCCAATGGCCGCAATAATACACCTTGTTCAAGTGCGTATTCATAGATCTTCAAACCCCGTCGTTCACGCCAATCAAATTCAATTTTTTTTGTTCTATCTTTAACTATTTCCACGGCCGTAATCATGCCGGTCTGGCGGACTTCTGCCACGTGAGGGTGCTCGGTGAGCGGTTGGCAAGCTTGACGAATATAATCGGCCAGCGCGATATTTTTTTGGATAATATTGTCTTGTTTGAAAATATCTAAGGTGGCAAGTGCTGCTCGGCAACCCAGTGGATTGCCGGTGTAGCTATGGGAGTGGAGAAACGCGGTGAGGTTTTCATAGTCATCATAAAAAGCCTGATAGATTTGCTCTGTCGTTAAGACAGCGGATAGTGGCAGATAACCGCCGGTGAGGCCTTTGGATAAACAGAGAAAATCGGGGGTTATTTGGCTTTGCTCAGAGGCAAATAAAGTCCCGGTTCGTCCAAAGCCAACCGCAATTTCATCCGCAATCAGATGCACCTGATACTTGTCGCAGGCTTGCCTTAACAGGCTGAGGTAAATGGGATGATACATGCGCATTGAGCCCGCGCATTGTACCAGCGGCTCAACGACCACGGCGCATACTTCATCGGCATGCTTTGCTAGGGTTGCCTCCATCTCGGAAAACATTTGTTGAGAGTGGTTTTGCCAAGAAACATTAGCCTCTCTATGGTAGCAGTCTGGGCTGGTAACAGTGAGCGTTTGCATCAATAAGGGTTTGTAGATCGCTTTATAGAGCGATACATCACCTAAGGCCAGTGCCCCGAGCGTTTCCCCGTGATAGCTGTTGCTTAATGTGACAAATTTGGTTTTTGATGAGAAGCCCGTATTATGCCAATAGTGATAGCTCATTTTTATGGCGACTTCGACAGCCGATGAACCATTATCGGCGTAAAAACAACGGGTTAATCCAGGTGGTGCCAGTTGAGTGAGGCGTTCGGCTAACTCAACGGCCGGTGCGTGAGAGAATCCGGCGAGTAGGACATGCTCTAATTCATCCAATTGTAATTTGAGTGCATGATTAATGGTTGGGTTGGCGTGGCCAAACAGATTAACCCACCAAGAACTGATGGCATCTAAATAACGTTTTCCGTTAAAATCTTCAAGCCAGACGCCTTGTCCGCGCCGAATTGGGATTAGCGGCAAGCGTTCGTGATCTTTCATTTGCGTGCAAGGGTGCCAAAGTACGCTAAGGTCTCTGGATAATAGCTCGCTATTCGTTTGGGTTTTCATGGGATAGGATTCATGTCAATATGGGCTAATAACATTGATTATGGCAAAAAGTTTGTGATAGGTTGTATTTAAGCAATATGTCCTATTTATGGGTAGGAGTGATTTTGCTTGGTAATTTATTCAATGATAACATCGACAAGTAGAATCACTAAGAAAATAATGTAACTTTGATGAAAATCAGAGTGATAACCGTTGGAAGCCGCAATGGAATGGTTAAAGTTTAAGAGGCTAAAGGACTGTGGTATCTTTCCTTCGGGCGTCATGATTTTCTTTTTTTCAGTACATTTCAGTACATAATAATAACGGATAGGGTGGGCAGTGTGTTGATAAAAAGGCTCGCAGCATCGAATGTAACATCTTTTTCGACAGTTTGTCGTATTTTTTTTATGGTTTTCTATTGTGTCATGCTATTAGCCTGCGCAAAAGACCCTGGCGCGTCGCCATCAGGAGAGCAAGGTCTGTGGATTGAATCGGTGAGTGTTCCAGAGGGGGGGGCTGGGGAGATTAAACCCGCGTCATTTACGGTAAGATTGAGTCCCGCGCAGGATGGCGTCGTTACTGTGGATTATGAATTCATCCGTTCCATGGCGCAAGTGGAGCAGATCATCCGCGAGTCCGAGGAAAAGGGGGTAGTGGTGGATATTGATCCGGCTGAAATTAACCTGGTGGGTGATAGTGATGTGGCAGCGTTGGTGAAAGGCACGCTTACCTTCAATTCACAAGAGACAGCAAAAACGATTATTGTCGATGTGATCGGTGATGAGTTGTACGAAATGGATGAAAATTTTGCAGTGACATTGTCTAACTCAAACGGGCCAGAGATTGTGCTCCGGGGTGGTTTAGGCACGATTGTAAATGATGATTCCGCCCCTCAAGCGACGATTATGATGCTGGATGATGGAATCAATACACTGAATGAGTCTGAACAGCCCGTCCGTCGTTTTGCGGTAAAACTGTCTGAAAAAAGTGATGTGGATGCATTGTTGAAATTTGCCTATGGTAGCCCTAATGCAGTGGATATTGCGACTTTTCGGGGTGACTTTATCCTCTTTGATCATAAATATGATGCGGCTGATTTAGGCAGTAATCGAGTTTCAGTCGGTAGTGAATTTTCTATCCCGGCGGGCCAATTGGAGCGAGAGTTTGTCGTCCGCGTGATTGATGATGGCAGAAAAGAAAATGAAGAAACCATTCAGGTTATTTTAATCTCAGAAAATGCGCATGCGGTGGTCGGGTTGGATTATCGTGATGTGGTAATGAAAATTGCGAGTAACGATCAAGTCGATATTACAACTTTTCGATCGCTGAATGATACCGGAGCCAGTGGTTTTGCTGATGACTCGGGGCGTATTGTTGTTAATAATAAACCGGCGGTGGAGTTTCCTTTGCAAGATGCTGATGTTGGGAGAGATGCTCTAAGTCAACAAGAGGGGGGCTTGCTAAAAGTAGGGAGCGGCAAATTTGGTTTTGATTTTACCGCATTGAACATGGAGGGTAATGAGGTCACAGTAAATGAACTGGGTCATCCATTAGATATGGAAGGTAATGAGGTTGAGCTGGATGAGCAGGGTAATCCGCTGGATTTGACCTACAAAGTACGTTGCGTTAAAGATAATATGACTCAGCTGGTATGGGAAATAAAAGAAAAGGGCAATGCGGGGCTACAGGCGGCTGGCAAGTACTTTTATTGGTATGAGCCTGATTCAACGATTAATGGCGGTGACATCGGTGAACGAGGCAGTGAAGATTGCATGCTGATAAGTGAGACATGCAATATTCTGTATTATACCGCGGAGATTAATATGCTTAATTTGTGCGGGATGGCGGGTTGGCGAATGCCAACCATTGAGGACTTAAGAAGTATTGGGGATTATGGTCGACATAGCACGACAGGGATGGGCAAATTCGCCTATGATACGCGATTTTTTAAGAATGAGACACAAGGGCTGAGTATTTGGTCTTCTACACCCTCGGCGGCGGATCCTAAAAAAGCACTCACTATGAAATATTTAAGTCAACCTTCATTGGGGGAAGCTGCGAAAAATGCATCAAAAAAAGCGGCCGCACGCCTGGTTAATGATACACTGACTGGATCGGCGGAGTGAGTTGAAATATGCTAAAAAATAAAATAATAATTGCCTGTTGCATTAGTGTTGTCACCATGTCTCCCGTGTTGGCGGGTGTCTGCGAAAATATCGAAGCGCCTATTGCTCAGACGACACCGACGGAGCGATTTGTGATACACGATGATGCCCCTGTCATTACTGATCGCGGCACTCATTTGATGTGGACGAGATGTCCGCTTAAGCTTGAGCGAGTGGAGGGTATTGATTATTTTAAGGTGGATTGGGAGGCTGGGATTAATCGCTGTGGGAATCTAACAAGCTTCAACCTGTTTACTTGGAAAGAAGCCTTGAATATTAATGCGGTTAGCTTAGATGAGCCGATGCAGTTATATTCAGGATGGCGGTTGCCTAATATTAAAGAGTTGTCTTCAATCGTAGAGCGTCGTTGTATCAATCCTGCGATGAATGAGGAACTTTTTCCAGGGGGCAATATGGGTCAGTTTTGGACCAGTACACCAGCCAGTGGCAATGAAATTTGGGTGGTGAATTTCAACAATGGCACTGAGGGAACGGTACCGCTGCTAAGAAGAGAGCCATTTGTCCGTTTAGTGCGGGATATTACGCCGAGCGAGTAAAAAGCGTTGGATGAGCAAGCTGGTTGGCTTGCTCTTATTTTGTGACTAAGCGGGTTTTGTTCGCGTTAATTCATCATTGTCTGTCCGTTTAACATATTCACTACAAGTTAAGATTATCCCATATTTCCAGGGTAGGTCCAGCCTGGTTCATTGTATAGAAATGCAATCCAGGTACGCCAAACTCCAATAATTTTCTGCATAAATCTGTTGTTACATTGATACCAAATTTTCGGATGGATTCCAGGTCGTCACCATATCCCTCCAATTGTTTTCGAATCCAGCGAGGGATTTCTGCGCCACAGTTATCAGAAAAGCGGGCAAGCATTTTGTAATTGGTCATGGGCATAATGCCGGGGATAATGGGGGTGTTTATGGCGGCTTTATGGCAGCGCTCAATGAAGTTAAAATAAGCATCAGGATTGTAAAAATATTGGGTAATCGCACTGTTTGCTCCTGCCTCGACTTTTAATTTAAAATGCTGCAGATCGCTTTCCGCATCCCGAGCTTGCGGATGTACTTCGGGGTAGGCGGCGACTTCTAGATGAAAATAATCTCCCGTTTTTTCCCTGATAAATGCGACTAATTCGTTGGCGTAACGCAATTCACCAAGATCTTTGGTGCCAGAGGGCATGTCACCTCGGAGTGCGACGATACGCTTTATGCCAATTTCTTGATAGGTTTTTAGTCGCTGATAGATCTCTTCTCGGCTTGAGCTAATACAGGACATATGAGGGGCGGCAGGGATGCCGGCATTTTGTATTTCTGTGATGGTATTCAGGGTGCCTTGTTGAGTGCTGCCACCAGCACCAAATGTGACGGAAATGTAGCGAGGGTGCAATGCGGAGAGTTGTTCACGGGTTTGCCTTAATTTTTCAACACCCTCCGGTGTTTTGGGAGGAAAAAATTCGAAGCTATGTGCTTTTTGTCTTGAGTTATCCACGAGTTAGCGACCTCATTATCAATGTTGGCGTTGTTTGATGTTTACTTGTTGCGCCGGGTGCTGATTTCATGTTTTGCTGCGGATAGAGAAATGTTGCGTTGGGAACGGCAACATTTCTCTATTTTATATCCAGCCTCATGAGGTGTCTTGGGTTCTATGGGTAATGCTTGCCCATGGTAAAACCAAAAAACTCCCTTGAGGCTATTGTGTATAATTTATGGGCTAGTACCGATAATGTTCGGGTTTGTAAGGGCCTGCGACGTCTAATCCTAAATATTGGGCTTGCTCTGGCGTGAGTTGGGTTAATTGAGCACCAATTTTATTTAAATGCAAAAGGGCGACTTTTTCATCCAGTTTTTTAGGTAATACGTAGACTTCATTTTGATAATTTTCATGGTTTTGCCATAATTCAATTTGCGCCATCACCTGGTTGGTGAAGGAGGCTGACATGACAAAGCTTGGGTGGCCAGTGGCGCATCCTAGATTTACTAAGCGGCCTTCGGCGAGGATGATGATTTTTTTGCCATCGGGAAATACCACGTGATCCACCTGAGGTTTAATATTGTCCCAGGTGTATTGACGTAATGACGCGATATCAATTTCAGAATCAAAGTGTCCAATATTACAGACAATGGATTCATTTTGCATGCTGAGCATGTGGCCATGAGTGATGACGTTAACATTGCCGGTGGTGGTGACAAAAATATTGCCAGCGGCGGCGGCTTCGTCCATGTTGACGACTCGGTAACCTTCCATGGCGGCTTGTAAGGCGCAAATCGGGTCAATTTCTGTGACCCATACCGTTGCGCCCATGCCTCTAAAGGCTTGTGCACAGCCTTTGCCCACGTCACCATAACCGAGTACAACGGCAATTTTTCCGGCAATCATGACATCGGTGGCTCGCTTAATGCCGTCCAGCAGGGATTCTCGGCAGCCGTACAAATTATCAAACTTGGATTTAGTGACCGAGTCATTGACGTTAATGGCCGGGACTTTAAGTGCGCCTTCTTTCATCATTTCATAAAGGCGGTGAACGCCGGTGGTGGTTTCTTCCGAGAGTCCGCGAACATCTTTGAGCAGCTCTGGGAATTTATCGTGCATCATTGTGGTTAAATCGCCACCATCATCCAAGATCATATTGGGGCGCCAGCCGTTGGGACCGATAATGGTTTGTTCAATGCACCATTCAGCTTCTTGCTCGGTTTCTCCTTTCCAGGCAAATACCGGGATGTTTTTCGCGGCGATCGCCGCCGCCGCTTGGTCTTGAGTGGAAAAAATGTTGCAAGAAGACCACCGCAGTTCAGCGCCGAGTTCGATCAAGGTTTCGATTAATACGGCGGTTTGAATGGTCATGTGGAGGCAGCCAGCAATGCGAGCGCCTTTCAGTGGGAATTGGCCTTGATATTCTTCACGTAATGCCATTAACCCAGGCATTTCAGATTCGGCAATGGCGACTTCTTTGCGGCCCCAGTCCGCCAAGTTGATGTCGGCGACTTTATAGTCAGGCTCAATGTTACTAACAGCGTGTGTGCTCATAATATAGGCTCCTTGTGGTCTCAATAGTAATAGATGTGCTACGGGGAAGACCGCAGCTTAATCGATGATTCAATCAATGAGAAGTTGTTTGGCCGAAAAATATTGAGCGAAAAGTATTATGGTAAGACGACTTCTTTCCATCGTTTGAGAAAAATAGCGTTGCTATTTGCTGAAAAGGATCAGAAGAAGCGGTCATTTCGCTGGGGTTTTAGTCGGTTTATTTTTAACCAAACAGCTTGCTGAGTGAGTTTGTCGAGGTTTCGTTAGTTTATAGGCTAGCAGCGTCTCGCAGGATATTTGCTTTGTCGGTTTTTTCCCAGCTAAATTCTGGCTCTTCACGGCCGAAGTGGCCATAGGCGGCGGTTTTGTGGTAAATCGGACGAAGCAGGTCTAATTGGGTGATAATCCCTTTGGGCCGTAAATCAAAATGTTCTCTGACAAGTGCTGAAATGCGGTTTTCTTCGATTTTAGCCGTGCCAAATGTCTCAATGCTAATTGAGGTGGGTTCAGCCACTCCGATCGCGTAGGATACTTGAATTTCGCAACGATCAGCTAAGCCGGCGGCGACAATATTTTTAGCCACATAGCGGCCTGCATAAGCGGCAGAGCGATCCACTTTGGATGGGTCTTTTCCGGAGAAGGCGCCGCCCCCGTGGCGAGCCATACCGCCATAGGTATCAACGATGATTTTTCGTCCGGTCAATCCACAGTCGCCAACCGGACCTCCAATCACA
>VAPL010617210.1_pt1 | contig 58375 bp, 55 predicted proteins | sample 3395061 | NCBI WGS metagenome assembly VAPL01 (sample SAMN08290444, study PRJNA428436) | hydrothermal vent metagenome | isolation source: Deep-sea hydrothermal vent chimney 2 | place: Pacific Ocean: Juan De Fuca Ridge | depth 2182 m m | reverse complement strand
CTTTTCTTGTATGTAGCGGTGCTATATCTTTCAAAAAGTGCCTCATCTGAACAAATTCTATCTCATTTTCGGTTAAAAACAAAAAGTTTAAACGAGTTCATAAACAGTTATATCTCTATCATCAATTAAAAGATATTTTTATTTATTAAACACATTTTTAAGTTGATAGAATAACCGTTCAATCAATCGCAGATCTTCCGTAATAATTTCTACAGTACCTCGCATTTCTTGTTTAAATGCTATTTCTTTTTTATAGGTAGTAATTAGTTTTTCGGGTAATTTTACATCAATCAAATAAAATCCATCTTTATCAGGCACCAAAGAAATACTTTTAATAATACCTTCTAACATACCAAATTCGGTATATGGATAATTAGCCAAACGAATATTTACGGGTTGTCCTACTTTTATTTTACCTGAATTTTGAGCAGGTGCTTTTATTTTACCTATAAAGGAATTATTTCCTTTTGGGATGATGGTAAAGACCAAATCTCCTTGATTTACAGTTTGGTTTTCATTCCAAAATGATAAGAACGAAGTTTTACCATCAATAGAAGATTTTAATACGAACTTTAATTCCCAAATTTTCAAACTTCTTTTGAGTTGATTATAAGACTGGATTACACCCTTTAAAGCTTTATTATCATCTTGGGTTTTTCTGATCTCAGTACCTTTTAAATTTTGTTGAGAATTATTAATAGTTTCCCTTAGTTGTGATATAGAAGAACGAATATTTCTATAAGAGCGTTGAGCTTGTAAATAATCCAATTGCTTTTGGTCATATTCTTGAGCAGAAATGACTCCTTTTTTATATAATATTTCAAAACGTTCTAAATCTTTCTTTTTTAATTCAATTTCTTTTTTATTTAAAGATTGTTGTGAGATAAGAATGTTCAATCTGCTTCTAGCTTCAGTAATTGATAATTGACTGGCTAAAAACTCATTGGAAAAAGGTTTCAGTTCTTTATTTAATTTATATTCGGTATAGTTTCTTTCAAACAGGGCATAATCAGATTCGACATCACCTAAAAAAAGCATGGGTAGTTTCTCTATCGGAAAATAGAAATCATTGTAATTAATCGCTAAAGTATCTATGACGTTTTTAAGTAATAAAACATCTTTATAATTCGCTGAATTTTCTAAGATTGCCAATACTTTATTTTTAGAAACCTCATCATTATCATTTACCAATATAGCATCTAACTGACCACTGCTTTTGGCATATATCTTTTCAGGAGGAATTGAAGTAGTAACTATAATTTCAGCAGCAATAGTATCAGGATATTTCACAAACCAGGAAATGAATAACAAACCAACGATCAAAGCTAGTATCAACGCATTTCCCCAACGGATCATCCAATTGGGTACAAAACTTAATATTTCTTGAACTTCTTCACTACGTAGTTCTATGTCTTCTTGTATTTCTGGCATATAATATTATCTAATAAAACAACTCAGAAGTAAGTGAATTCACTTATTTCTGAGTATTTAAACAGTTATCAAAAAATTCTACATTCTTCAAACGCTTCACACGGAACACATACATGTCGAAATCCGTAGGCTCCGGTAACATTAGGATTACAAACCGATGAACAATTTGTAATGCAATCACTTCCTATAAACGGCCCCCCACCTCCATTGATTGATTTTTGTTCATTTTTGTTTAAGGCTTTCACACCTTTTAAATTTGCTAATTTTTTCATAATAAAAATTTTAAAATATTATTAGCCTTGAATAGTTAGAGACTGTCAAGGTTTGTGTCTACCTTTCGCGAAAAGATATTTTCTCATCCTAACCCTTCCCTAAAGGAAGGAGGTTTGAAACGTTATTTTATTAAATAGATTCCTGCTCCCGAAGCCTCGGGACAGGAATGGAAATTCTTGTTATTTCCCCAATTCTAATTGATTTTTAACTAGATTATAATATTCTCCTTTTAATTTGGTCAATTCTTGATGATTTCCTTTTTCTACAATTTTACCTTTATCTAATACCACAATTTGATGCGCATTTTTAACCGTACTTAATCTATGAGCTATAACCACCACTGTTTTATCTGTAAAAAATTCATTTAAATTTTCCATGATTACTTTTTCATTATTAGCATCTAAGGCTGAAGTTGCTTCATCAAAAAACAAAAATTTAGGATTTTTATAAACGGCTCTTGCTATTAATAAACGTTGCTTCTGTCCGGTACTTAAACCAGTACCTTCTAGACCAATTTTAGTATTAAAACCTAAAGGCAGTTCGTCTATATAGGGTTTTATGTTAGCTACAATAGTAGCATGAATTAATTTTTTATGATCTACAAAGTCATCCCCAACCGCTATATTTTTAGCAATGGTATCATTAAAAATATATCCTTCTTGCATCACCACGCCACAATGTCCTCTCCATGCCTTTTGTGAGATGTTTGTGAGGTTATGGCTTCCGACTGATACATCTCCTTTATCAAGGTCGTAAAACTTCAGTAACAATTTCATCAGTGTGGTTTTTCCGCTTCCACTTACACCTACTATGGCAGTGACCTTATTTGCAGGAATTGTTAGATCTAATTCTTTTATCACAGGTTCTAATCCACCAATATATCTAAAAGAAACATTTTTTAAAATAATATCGCTATTCTCAGGAATCTTTGTAATTTTTTGTTCTCCGGCCTTTTCTTCATCTTCTTTATTATGTATCTCGCCTAATCTGTCTAATGATATTTTAGCATCTTGGGCATCTCTTAAAAAGGCAATGAGTTGTGCAACAGGTGCATTTAATTGTCCTACGATGTACGAAATTGCCATCATCATACCTAGGGTAATTTCACCATCTATAACTAGTTTGGCAGATAATACAGTAATTAAAATGTTTTTTAATTCATTGATAAATGATGAACCCACAGATTGTGTTTGTTCCAACGCTAAACTCTTCATACCTACCTTAAACAAACGTGCCTGTACAAACTCCCAGTTCCAACGCATTTGTCGCTCTGCATTATGCAATTTAATTTCTTGCATACCATTGATCAATTCAATGACCTTACTTTGTTCTTGACTAACTTCTGAGAAACGTTTATAATCCAGGTCCTTTCTTCTTTTAAAAAAGAACAGTACCCATGCAAAATAAAGGACACTTCCTATCAAAAAGATACTGAAGATCTGGAGGCTATAATAACCCAAGACAATTCCGAAAATAACCAGATTAAACATAGAGAATAATACATTTAAGGAAGAAGTAGTGAGTATTTTTTCTATACGTCTATGGTCATTGATACGTTGTAATAGATCACCTGTCATCTTCGTATCAAAAAAGGAAATAGGTAGGTTCATTAATTTGATAAAGAAGTCTGATATTAATGAGATGTTTATACGAGTACTCAAATGCAATAATATCCATCCTCGAATAACTTCCAGTGCTGTTCTACCAAAAAACAAAAAGAGTTGTGCAAATAAGATGAGATAGATAAAATGAATATCTTGATTTTGTATACCTACATCGACAATACTTTGTGTTAAAAAAGGAACGATGAGTTGTAATAAACTACCTGCTAATAAGCCAATAGCCAGTTGAATAATAAACTTTTTATATCGTAATAAATATTTAGAAATGAATTTAAAATCGAATTTAATGTCTTCTTCATTTTCTAGATCATCATTATAAAATTTTGGAGTGGGTTCAATTAGTAGCGCCACACCTTCTTCAGTGGTTTCATCTGCATTATTGCCTATCCAATGTTTTATAAATTGTTCTTTGGTATATTCTAGTCTACCATGAGCAGGGTCAGATATATATATGATCTTACCTTTTTTTACTCTCCCCTTTGGGGAGATGCCGAAGGCAGAGGGGACTTTTATTTTATAAAGAACCGCAAAGTGGTTTTTATTCCAATGTACAATACAAGGTAAAGGTGCTTCTAATAACTTTTCAAAATTCACCTTTACACCAATGGTATGAAAGCCTATCTTTTCAGCAGCTTCACTCAAGCCTAGCAAGCTACTACCTTCTCTAGTAGTTTCTGCCAGATTGCGTAAATTCTGTATATGTATAGTTTTACCATAATGTTTAGCAACTATTTTTATGCACGTTGGTCCACAATCTTTTGATTCGGCTTGTTTGTAATGTGGGAATTTTGACATTAATAATATTAAAAGTTAAAAAATTTATTAAGGCGCACAATTGTGCGCCTTAATAAATCTTAATACATTAATAATTAACCCATCCACCATTTCCATCACACATACCTGGGCAATGAGGCGGACCACATTCTGTTCCATGTGGAGAAGTTGGACATATATCTTCACATAAGAAAGGCATAGGTTTAATTCCTCCACCATTAATATTTTGTTGTTCTTTTTTGCTAAGTGCTTTTGCACCTTTTAAATTTGCTAATTTTTTCATAATAAAAAATTTTAAAACTATATTTGCCTTGAACATTTTAAGACTGTCAAGGTTTCAGCCTATCTTTTGTGAAATGATATTCTATTAAAACCTAGAAGAAATTTCTTCTAGGTTTTAATTTGACTAATTTTTATTCTAAATATATTACACTACATACAGCATTGACCATTTTGTATTGTGCCAAAACAAGTAGTTCCGTTAAACCCAGGAATAGCACAACTGTTACCTGAGCCTTGAAAGAATGGGGTAAAACACCCTGATGGACAGTCAATTAATCGACCACCATTAATACTCTTTTGTTCTTTTTTGTTAAGTGTTTTTACACCTTTTAAATTTGCTAAATTTTTCATAATATTAAATTTTAAAAATCATAATTTGCCCTGAACATTTTGAGACCTTCAAGGTTCAGTCTATCTTTCGTGAAAAAATATTTTATAAACCCCAAAAGGATTCCTTTTGGGGTTATTTAAGATTAATAACATACCCAGCAACAACCTCCAGACCAATTTCCGCCACAATGGCAAGTAGTATCACAATGTACTATAGTTCCACCTGTTGAACCACAAGGGCCATCTTTTTGGAGTCCACCTCCATTAATAATTTTTTGTTCATTTCTGTTAAGTGCTTTAGCACCTTTTAAATTCATTAATTTTTTCATAATAAAAAATTTTAAAACTATATTTGCCTTGAACATTTTAAGACTGTCAAGGTTTCAGTCTATCTTTTGCGAGAAGATATTGTTCTAATCCCCAACCCTTATAAAATAGGGAAGGGGATTTTTTAGAAATGTTATTTTAGTTAAACATTTTAAAAATTAATTTACTTGTTTTAAAATAAGTCATAACTTTCCTCAAATTATCTAAAACTGAGAAAATAAATATTGACTGGTTTTCTGATAAGTATTTTAGGTTATTTAAAACCAAAGACAAGAACCGTTTATACAATTTCCTGGTTCACAAAGTTCAAAACCATTACCAAAGGTTATACAACATTGACCTCCTTGTTGAGTACAGCCATGACAACTACCACCACTGATACTTTTTTGTTCATTTTTGTTAAGTGTTTTCACACCTTTTAAATTCACTAATTTTTTCATAATAAAAATTTAAATTATATTTGCCCTGAACATTTTGAGACCGTCAAGGTTTCAGTCTATCTTTCGCGAGAAGATTATTGTTCTTAAGTCCTCTCTTTAATTAGAGAGGACTTTGATTTTATACGAGTTTTTTTTCAGTTTTTGTTAATTCTATGCTATTGCTTTCATTTTGTTCGATTAAATCTTCAATAAAATAATTCAAATCACTTCTGTTGTATTCTTTTGGGAATTGCTTACCATTAACATATAATGCCGGTGTAAAATTGATACTATTTTCATGACACCAATCTTGCTGCATCTTTAATAAGTTGTTAAAAATACCATTACTTGGCTCTCCCCATTTAAATATCCATTTATCCAAATCTACATCACTTTTATAAACCTCATGCAAAGCGTCTATACATAGTTCTTCTGATTCAGTATTATAAATTTCAATCAGTTTTTCTGTTACCCGATGAGCAATACTATTTTTATCTTTGATGTTTATATTAAAGCGGATGGTGATGTTAACGGTATCAGAATTTTTCTTTAAGATATTTTCTAGATCAGTATGTGCTTCCTTACAATAAAAACAAGATGGATTGGTAATAATAAGAATACGTAATGAGGCATTTTTATTGCCTAATATAATTTCTTTAGGGTCAATTGGGCTTGTATCGATTACTTTACTTTTACTATACACAGCATTGAATAACTCAAAATTTCGTTTAAATTTATAATGCTCAATTTCTAGTTTTTCTAATTCTTGTTGTTTTTTTAACAGAGGTTTTATAAATAACCATAAGGTAGTGGTCAATAAAAAGCTAAAAAAAAGTATAAAACTGCTGTTAAAGTCAAGTTTTATACTTATAAAAGAAGTTTTTGTTAGAAACAATGTACAGCATTGTAACCATAAAACTGCTACTATCCCTAAACATAAAGGGCACCATTTTTTTACAATAGCATATTGATAATAGATTGAATACAGTGTTATAGGTAATGTAATTAATGAGATTATAATTATTATACTATTATTAGTAGAAAAGTTTACTAAAAGAATCCATGACAAGACTATTCCCGCAAAGTAGATTAGACTTATATCGCTTAATTTAAAATGTTTTGATATAGAAGCTCCTTTAGAATTTAAAACGGCATCACAACTAGTTGACTCAGTAGCAGTACAAAATTTATCAATAGCTTTTGATTGAAAACCAAGTTCATGTTTTACTATTAAAGAACTAATTCCTATACCAATTAAAGACAAAACAAAATGAGTAGATTGAAATAAAGATGGTTTTAAAAAGAAAAATAAACCTAATACCAATATAGCACTTGATAAATAGACAATATTTAACAATGTTGTATTTGTTATTTTTTTATTTGGTGCTTCGAAGGTGTCTTTTTCAATTACTACTATAATTCCACTCCAGATTTCTAAGAATTTATCTAACGAAATACTCTTTTTTTCCTTGTTACTGTATGTTAGTTCAATTTCTTTTTCATGTTGAGTTACGATGACAAATTCATTTTTTTCAATAATTATAGAAATAAAATTAGTTGGCAGTTGAAATAGTGTTTCCCTATTTTTAGGGACTTCCAATGCCATGTTTTCTATATTAAAATGACCAAGAACACCTGTAACAGAATGTAAACTAGGGTAAGAAGGATGGCTTAGCAACTGTAGTTTTAATTCATCTTGATTCAAATGAATATTTTCTTCTTGTAAAAAAGATGTAAGTAAGTAGAATAGAGCATCTCCCATGAATAATAATATTTAGAGCAAATTTAGGGATGACTTAGACTATTGGAACACAAGATACAGAATTATTGATTAAACTTTTCTTAATGGTCTATTTTTTTAATAAGCGGTTATGTAATCCTGATAAACGGAAAAATTTAGAAGTAATTTTTAATAGTTGACCATTTTCTTCTGGAAACTGATAAGATTGTACCGGTTGACAATGTTATTTTTCTTGACTCACTATTATAATAGGATTTAAAATATTTCATATTAATGAGTTCATTCCTATTAATTCTTAAAAAGTGAAAATCAGATAATTTTTTTTCAATATCTTTTAAAGACTTTGAAAATATTTCAGGTTTTTTTTTATTGAAGAAATGGATAGATATTAAATATGAATCGCATGTTATATAAACAATATTCTCAATACTTATTTGCCTAACTCTTCTTGCTGATTTTAAAATAATTGTTTTGCCTTTCTGAATAGAGTAATCCATTAATTATTTATATAAATATTTAGCTTATACAATATTACAAAAAATATTACAACTTTAAATATCTATATCAGGGGATTTTCCCCTTTTTAACAGGTTTTTTCCCTAAACGTTTTGTTTTTCCTCTAATATATTTGTTATCAGCATATTGCTAAGAATTATAAAAAATGAGATTGCATCATAAGAAAGCTAAGACTATTTAACCTTACAATCAGATTTTAACCGTAAGTTTAGTTATAATATTCAAATTAATGGATCTTTGGATAGGGATATACTATCTATTCCGCCAATGTTAATACAACCTTTTATTGAAAATTTAATTGAACACAGCATGAATATTATGTAAAATTATAGATAGGTTTTCACCTGTTGGTAATCAGAACCCACCTTAATATGTAATTGAAGATAATATTAAGTATTATTATCTTCTACTCCTTCTACTACTAGGTTTTGAATTACTAAATTTACCGCTTTTTTTATTTCCATAACCTCCTGAAGATCTTTTACGACCGCTAAACCCGTTACCGCCACGTCTTTCTCCACTACCAAAACGCCTTTTTGAACGATTACGTCTTTGTTTAGGTTTTGTAGTTACTTCAACAATAACAGCTCTACCATCAAATTCAGCATTTCTAAAAGCATCTACTACTTTATCTGCGTATGCTTTATCAATCTCAAAAAATGAGAAGCTTTTTAAGATCTCTATCTGACCAATTTCAACATCATTCTTATTTAAATGCTCATTGATCAAGCCCATTAATTTTGCAGGGTTTAATCGATCCATTTTCCCTAAATTAATATAGAAACGCGTAAAGTTTTCGTCACTACTTCTTCTACGCTCTCTTGAATCATCACCATTTAAATCTTCAGCATCTTCATAATAAGATAAAAACTGATTGAATTCAATTGAAACAAAACGTCTAATGAGCTCATCGTGATCAATATCTTTTAATTGAGCATAAATACTTTCTAAATACGGATTTATCTGTTCGTCATTTACTTCAATATCCTTTATTTTTTCAATAAGTTTAAATAGTTGTTTTTCACAAATTTCTTTACCATTAGGCACTTGTTTTTGTACAAATGTTTTGCCTATTTTCTTTTCTATAGGTCTTAATTTACCTTTCTCTTTATTAGTGATAAGCGCAATTGAAATACCTTCTTTACCGGCTCTACCGGTTCTACCACTTCTATGTGTGTAATTTTCAGTTTGATCAGGTAATTTATAATTAATTACATGTGTAAGATTCGTTACATCTAAACCTCTGGCAGCAACATCTGTAGCAATTAAGAGCTGCAAATGTTTTGCTCTGAATTTTTCCATGACAATATCACGTTGTGCTTGTGATAGATCACCATGTAATGCATCGGCATTATAACCATCTGCAATTAATTTTGAAGCTATATCTTTGGTTTCTCTACGTGTTCTGCAAAAAACAATACCGTATATATTCGGATTGATATCTGCTAATCTTTTTAAAGAAGGGTAACGATTCCTTTCAGAGACCAAATAATATTCATGAGAAACTTTATCAGCACCGGCATTACGTTTACCTGCATCTATCTCAACAGGATTGCGCATATAATTTTTAGCAATAGCATCTACCTCTCTTGGAAATGTAGCTGAAAATAATAAGGTTTGTTTATCTTTAGGTGTAACTTTTAATACCTGATCTAGATCTTCTTTAAATCCCATATTCAACATCTCATCAGCCTCATCTAATACAACCCATTTTATATTTTCTAATTTAAGTTTCTTGCGTTTTATTAGATCAACAGTTCTACCGGGTGTACCTACTACAATTTGAGCTCCCTTTTTTAAACCTCTTATTTGGTCTTCAATATTTGCACCACCATAAACGGTAATTACATTGATATTGTTAAGGTTTTTAGAAAATTCTTGAATATTTTTTCCTATTTGTATAGCCAATTCTCTTGTTGGTGATAATATAATTGCTTGCGTATTTTTACTCTTACTATCTACCAATTCTAATATTGGTAAACTAAAAGCCGCAGTTTTACCTGTGCCGGTTTGAGCAAAAGCTTTTACATCATCTTGCGACGATAGTATTTGCGGAATTGTTTTTTCTTGAATTGTTGTTGGTTGCTCATAACCTAGATCGGTTAACGCATCAGTAATAGCTTGACTTAGACCAAGCTCTTTGAATAAAGACATATTTTATATTTATCAAACGTAGGCTCCAAGATAAAATGCACGACAGCAGATAAATAAGCCTTTAGTTTTATGAGTTTGCAAAAGTAGACTTATTTTATGATATACAATTATAAATTAGTGGTTTTTAAAACTTTTAAGGTGTTTTTCAAATCGAGGGCTTGATAAATGTGTCATATTATTTTGAACGATACCATTTTTATCAACTAATATTGCTCTAGTAAAATTAACATCTAACCAGTCAATACCACAATCGAACCGATATTGATTATTAGCATTTAGTTTTTTTGATTTGATATATTTTTTCCAACGATATTCAGAATTCTTGGAATTCAAACCAATAAATAAATAGTCAGGATATCTTTTTTCTAAATAATTTATTCTCTTAGCCATGTTTTCTATTTGGCGCAAATCTATTGGCCAAGTATAAATAACAATATTTTTATTTTTAATGATTGAATTTAAACTTAAGCTAGCATCGTTAAAATTATAGATATTTACTTCGGGTAGTTTTTGCCCTTTTGGTAATTTTTCAGATGCTTTGATCAATAGTGCGATTTCAGCAACACTTTTTTCATCACTACAATGATCAAAGAATAAGCGTTGTGCTTTATCTTTCTCCTCTTTTGAAATATTTTGATCCAATAAAGTATACCAGATACCTTGATGCAAAAATTTATTCTTTACAACATCAATCTTTAAATTTTCTAATGTGGCTTTCATGAAATTAACATCCATTGTACTTGTATGATCATCTAGAACTTGCTTTTCATACGCCAGATGATATATATACGTTTTTACATAGTCATGATAAGGATAAAAATTAATTAATTCTTCATCATTAATGTCAATATTTTTTCTAAACTTATAAAAAGTGGGATTAATATGAGGATATTTTTTTGATTTTGTAACTTTCTTGTGCCTATAAGGATATGCCTCTTTTTTCTTGTATAGTGGGTAATCTATAACAACATTAGCCAATTTTTCAAATAATGGAGAATTTTTGGGATTTTCTTCTTTAAATTGATTGTATAATATTTTCTTTCGTTGAAGTACTGAGTCAATTTTTAATTCGAAAAGACTGTCGTTAAGATGATAAAAATTATAAAATAATTTATCTTCTTTTTCATTTTCTAAAAATAAATTGATCAAAAAATTATTACGTTCAGCACCTTTACCACTAAACACTAATGATTCGTCAAAATCCCATGTATTCAAACGTATTAATAAACTATCAGTAGGTTCTAAATAGAGATATTGCAATTCAGGTCCATGAACAAATGTATATAGCCCTAATGCCAAAGAATCAATTATAAATAAAAACGTATGATTTGAAGTTAATTTGACAGAATCAAGTAATTGTTCACCTTTATAAAGAAAAACTTGATTAGATTTCGGATTTATTATTTGTCCGCCAAAATAAGTAATAGAACTCTCTTCCCTACCTTTACATGATAGAAATAATGTTATAGAAAATAATAAATACAAATACTTTATTGAGTTCATATGCTTGTATACTATTGCCAGATCTACAATTAATATTGCCTAACGTACAAAACTAGCTATTAGCATAAACAATTTAGTTAATTAGATGTTAAAATAAGTAGTCATTATAGTTAAAATATAAAGGCATTTTGCTATTTTTGCCCGAATTTTAAATCGCTATAATGTTAACAGTTTCAAATTTATCTGTACAATTTGGTAAACGTATTTTATTTGATGAAGTAAATACTGTATTTACACAAGGGAATTGCTACGGAATTATAGGTGCTAATGGTGCAGGAAAATCTACTTTTTTGAAAATACTTTCTGGAGATTTTGATCCTACTTTGGGTAATATTTCTTTAGAGAAAGGCAAACGTATGTCTGTACTTACACAAGACCACTTTGCCTATGATGAATTTCCGGTCTTAGAGACTGTATTAAAAGGAAACAAAGAATTATATATCATTAAAACTGAAATTGATAAGCTCTATGCTGATTATTCTGATGAAAATGCCGATAGAATAGGTGAGTTGCAGGTAACCTTTGAAGAAATGAATGGGTGGAATGCCGATAGTGATGCTGCGGCATTATTATCAAATTTAGGTATTAAAGAAGAGTTACATTACACTTTAATGAAAGATCTAGATGGTAAAGCAAAGGTACGAGTGCTATTAGCACAAGCTTTGTTTGGTAACCCAGACGTGTTGATTATGGATGAGCCGACCAATGATCTGGATTATGAGACCATTGCTTGGTTAGAGAATTTTTTGGCTAATTATGAAAATACAGTTATTGTAGTTTCGCATGACAGGCACTTTTTAGATGCAGTTTGTACACATATTTCTGATATTGATTTTAGCAAGATCAATAACTATTCAGGTAATTATACTTTTTGGTATGAGTCAAGTCAATTAGCAGCTCGTCAACGTGCACAACAAAACAAAAAGGCTGAAGAAAAGAAAAAAGAATTAGAAGAGTTTATCAGACGATTTTCTGCCAATGTTGCTAAATCAAAACAAGCAACCAGTAGAAAAAAGATGATTGAAAAATTAAATATTAAAGATATAAAGCCTTCTAGTAGACGTTATCCTGCCATTATTTTTGAACAAGAGCGACAAGCCGGAGATCAGGTCTTAAATATTGAAGACTTAAGTAAGACAATAGATGGGGAAGTATTATTTAATGATATTCATATCAATTTAACAAAAGGTGATAAAGTAGTTGTTTTATCTAAAAACTCTAGAGCAGTTACAGCTTTTTATGAGGTTGTAAATGGTAATACAAAACCAGATGCAGGGAAGTTTGCATGGGGAGTTACTACGACTCAAGCATATTTACCACTAGAAAATGCAAGTTTTTTTGAAAGTAATATGACCTTGGTCGATTGGTTACGTCAATGGGCAACAACAGAGGAAGAACGTGAAGAAGTATATATAAGAGGATTTTTAGGAAAAATGATCTTTAGTGGTGAAGAAGCATTAAAACAGTGTAATGTTTTATCGGGTGGTGAAAAAGTGCGTTGTATGCTTTCACGTATGATGATGTTAAGAGCCAATGTTTTAATGATCGATGAACCTACCAATCACTTAGATCTAGAATCTATTCAAGCTTTTAATAATTCATTAAAGAATTTTAAAGGTACTATCTTGTTTTCTACCCATGATCATGAATTTGCACAGACAGTAGCTAATAGAATTATAGAATTAACCCCTAAAGGTGTTATTGATAGATATATGACCTTTGACGAATATCATGCTGATAAGAAAATAAAAGAGCTGAGAGAGAAGATGTATTTGTAATTATTACTAAAATATAATATATCGAACTCACGTTAATATATAAAACCAATTGAAATTTTCAGTTGGTTTTTTCGTTTATACTCTTACCCTATATTATTAATTCTAAAGTATATATGGATTATAAATCAAAATCAACCATGAAAAAAATCTTAATATTAGTTTGTACTCTGTTGTTACAGTTTAATTTTTACGCTCAAGATAGTGGTGTAGATATTCCGCTTGAAGTAAAAATGACTGACGTCTTTGAGGATGATCATAAAAAAACAGCATTTGCTTTTTCAACTAAAGATAATAACGGAGGTGTTTTTATAGGTCGTCGTTATAAAAAAGGGTATTTTATTGAGCATTATGATAAAGATCTTGTTTTAGTTAAAAGTTACGATTTTGAAATTGACAAAAGAAGAGGAAAAATTGACAATGCTTTTTTAAGTGGTGACAAATTATGTTTAATAGAATCTTTATATAATAAGAAAGGTAAAAAGATAGAATACTATATAAACAAAACATCTAAAGATGCCTTTTTGTTTCAAAGAAGTTTATTGTTCTCAATACCTTTAGATGATGTTAAAAGAACAGTTTCATTTTTTGGTATGGCAGGTATTAATAATGCAGATGCAGATGCCAGTGGAAATTTTAAAATATCAAAAAATCAAAAATATATTGTGTTTACAATCGATATAAAAGATAAAGATTTTGAAACACATCGCATTTTTGTATTTAATAATGCACTGGAAAAATTATATCAAACTGAATTTAAACGAGGTATTAAAGATAAAAATTTTAAGTTAGAGAATATTGATGTTGATGAAAAAGATGGTACTGTTTATTTGTTTGGAAAAGTATATGCAAAGGAAAACAGAAAGAAAAAAGAAGGCGGTAAATACCAATTTGAATTATATAAAATTAAAGGAAATTCTACTCAGTCATTAGTTTTTGATTCAAGTGAAAAGTATATAGGTTCCATAACAACGGTAATTAATAAAGATAGATTATTTTGTGTAGGGTTTTATTCTGAAAAGAATGATAAACGCTATAAAGGGGTAGCGTACTTTGATATAGACAAAGAAAACATGTCGTTAATAAGCACAGTATATTCGTCTTTTACAAAACAATTCATCATAGATAAATATGGAAAGGAAAAAGAAAAAGAACTGAAAAATATATCTTTTAAGAGTATACATATTACTAAAAAAAATGAATGCATTATAAATGCAGAAGAATTTTTTATTAGATCCCATCAATTGCAGAATCAACAAGGAAATAATTTTAATTTTACATATCACTTTAGAGATATAGTGAGTGTTAAAATAGATGCAAACGGAAAATTAGTTTGGGCTCGAAATATCAATAAAAAGCAAGCTGATAATTATTATTCTCCATACTTATCATATACTTCTACCTATCATGATAATAAAAGTTATTTCTTTATTAATAGTTCTGATAAGATTAAAAAGCTATCAAATGACAGATTACAATTTAAAGGAGTTAGAGCAAAGAAATCTAATTTTTATGTAATTACGTTAGATGATAATGGAAGTTTTGAATACAAAAAATTATTAGATGATGAAGATTCTGAAGTGCCATTCTCAGTTGGAAAAGGCATCATAGATAATAATCAAACCGATATTATCTTTCAAGGACGAAGAGGAGGGAAAAAACAGATTATGAAAGTTTCTATTTAGTAAGTGGCGAGCGCAGTCAAGACGTTATAATTAGTTTTCGATTGAGCTCACAGACAAATTGTTTATTTTAAGGCCTAGCGACCTCATAGATACTTCCTTTTAGTTTTTTATAAAAAACACCATTAGACTTATAATATTTCTTACCACCCATAGTTACCATTTTTCCATCTTTTGGCAAAAAAGTAATTCTTGCACCTTTTGGAGCTTGACGTAAAACTAGTTTATTTTTAAACTTTATATGCCAAATACCATTGATAATATAGTAGTTGATGCCATCATAAGTAATTTCACTAACCTTTTTTTCCGACTTATTAATGGTTGCTTTTTCAGTACTATCTTTTTGAGCATTAACTTTAGTAAAAGAAATAAAAGCAATTAGTAGTGCAGCAATTAATTTCATTTTTTTCATTTTCATATTCCAATTTTTTAGGAATTTAGTTATTTAACGTCTCAAAATCTAAATTCTTATACTGTTTCAATTTCTTTTTAATCTTTTTTCTCGCAATCTTTTCAATAGTTCTTTATTAAAACTTTGCTCAGCCCTTAATAGTTTTATCATCTTTTTTGAAGAAATAATCCCCATGAGATTTTTATGGAGCCTCTTTTTTTCATTAGCAATATTAAAATCTATTTCAATAAATTCGCGTAAAACAGCATCTGATTCAGTTTCTGAAAGTTTTTCTATGCCACCAGCCAAACGTATTTTACGAGTTAATTGTCTGGTTTTAACTATTTTTATTTGATGAATTTTTTGATCATATTCATTGTAGACAGGCCAAAACTTTTCTGCTTCATTAGAAGTAAGGCTTAAGGCATTTGTAATGTGAGCAGTTTTTAGAGCTTTAATTCTATCTCTACTAATGCCTTGAGCAACAACCGTAAAAGTTGTAAACAATAATATGACTAAGCTCAATACTAATTTTTTCATTTTTTTCATTAATTTTCTAATAGTAAACTTTCAATATCCGTGCCATCTAAATATTCTATTAATTCATTTTCATCCCCTTCAAATAATATTGAATTTTCTAATTCGATATCATTATATACTTCAGCAATTTCATAGGTATCAAATGTTATTAGATCATTTTCAATCCATTGCTCTATATCAGTAGATGCCACATTATCAAAACTAATTTTTTTAGTATTGTAATTTATATAGATCAATAATAATACTGCTGCCGCTGAAGCAAAAGGTACAATTCTTTTTAAAAGAACTGTTCTAAAATCAATAACTTTTACCTGTTTTGTATCATCATTGAGTTTAGCCGTTACCGTATCTTCTATAGTGTTTAAATAGTTTTCAGGAATTGAAAAACCGGTTTGTTTGTTAGCTGGCAAAGTTGATTGAAGACTTTCTCCTTTCTTGATTTTTTCAAGGACATTATCCTCAACAGAATCAAAATATGAGTCAGGCGTAGAGAAACCTTCCTTTTCAGATAGTTTTTCGGCAGACAGTTTTGCAAATACAGCACCCTCTACAGTATCAAAATATCCTTTAGGGACTTTAAAGCTGTTTTCTGTTGGTTTTATATGTTTTAATTTGTCTTTGTTCATTACGCCTTTTTGACTGTAAAACAGATCAAAGGTTTAATTGAAAAGAATTCTCCAATGCCAAGCATCGGTTTCCAATGAAAAGCCAGCCCTGAGCGCAGTCGAAGGGTCATTCCCACAAAAGCGGGAATCTGATTATTCAAATTTGTTTTAATTCTAATCATCGGTTAAAAAATTTTCAATTTTTTTTACTGCATGATGGTATGATGCTTTTAATGCACCAACCGATGTATCAAGTACTTCAGACATATCTTTATACTTCATTTCATCAAAATATTTCATATTAAATACCAATTGTTGTTTTTGAGGCAAAATAGCAATTGCTTTTTGCAATTGTAATTGTATTTCATCACCATCAAAATAAACATCCGCTTCTAAACTTTCAACTAACTTATACTGCATTTCATTAACATCTACATTGTTCTGTTTTGCTCTTTTATTAATAAAGGTAATAGATTCGTTGGTAGCTATTCTATACATCCATGAATACAATTTACTTTCAGCCTTAAAGTTATTAATATTTCGATAAACTTTTATAAAAGTATTTTGAAGAACATCATCAGCATCGTCATGTGAAATCACAATCTTACGTATATGCCAATACAAACGCTCTTTGTACTGAGACATTAAGGTTCTAAATGCCTGTTCTTGGGTAAGCGGATCTTTAAGTTGCGCTATCAGCGTGTTTTCAGCAATCAATAGACTTGGGTTTTCCTTTAAGACTAATAACGGAGTAAATGGTTTAATATTGGTAATTTTAGTTATGAGTTATGAGTGTTGTTGTACAGGATTATGTTTTTTACATGTAATTTGTAAATCTAACCTCGCACCTCAAACTTCGTACTTCAAATCTCGTACTTCAAATCTCGTACTTCTAAAATTGAGCACTTACTTTTAAATTCAGAACCCTGCCTGATAAAAAATTAGGAATTGCCACCGATTGTTGTGAAGAAATATCTCTTACCCAAGTATTGGTTATAGAATTTTGAACATCAAACATATTAAAGAGCTCTATACCGACAGAAAACTCCTTAAATTTTTCTAGCCATTTGTCATTTGATTTATTTTCATTATCCTTAAAAACATAAGAAATTCCGATATCTGATCTAAAATAATCTTTTAATCTATTTTGAAAAATATAAGGATCGGCAAAAGATGGAGAGCCACCGGGGACTCCTGTATTATACACTAAATTCAAATACATTTTAAGATTAGGATAATTTGGTACATAATCTTGAAATAAAATTGCAAACTTCAATCGTTGGTCAGTAGGACGAGATATATATCCTCTGTTGTCAATATTTTCTTTTGTGAGTAAGTATCCAAAACTAAAATAAGATTCTGTTCCGGGAACAAACTCTCCATTTAAACGGGCATCAAAACCTGTAGCAAAAGCTTTTGCATTATTTCTTGCTCGGTAACGAATCTGAACATTATCAATCGTAAACGGATTTACATCTGTCAAAGATTTATAATAAGCTTCGGTAACCAATTTAAAAGGTCTACCCCACATTTTAAGACTGTATTCATTGCCCAACACAAAATGAATAGAACGTTGTGCTTTTACTTCAGGATGTACAATGCCTAATGAGTCACGTAATTCTCTATAAAAAGGAGGTTGATAATAAAACCCACCTGAGACTCTAAAGATCATATCTTTCTCCCAATCCGGTTTAATAGCGAATTGCACACGTGGACTTATAACTGTATGATTATCTGAAATCAATCCATCACCTTTTATTTTCCATTGTTGTGCTCTTACACCCAGGTTATACCAGAGTTGATGGTCATTTATATAGGAAGTTTTACTCCATTGCGCAAAACCTGAAATTCTGTTGATTTGTACTGAATTCATAGCTCTGGTGCTTATAAACGGAACTATAGGGCCGGTAAAAGGCTCGTAAGGTTCATCATTTCTTGGTAATAGGTGAGGAGGTCTCAATGAAAACCCTGCTGAATCTATGACTTCCCATTCTATAATTCTGTCTTTAATATCTTCTATTTGGTATTTTACACCAAATTCAAATATATGATCTCCTTTTTTTAAGGTTGCTTTAGCTTCAATATTAGAGATCAAAGCATCGAGATCATTTCTGGCATGATCTAATTGAGAGCCAATAGATTGTACAAACTCTACATCACCTGCATTTGGACTACCTAAGTCAAAATTGACATTTCCGAGTCCATAAAAGGCCAAAATATCGAAATGTTCTTCTTCTTGAGTATTATAAGTAGTAGCAGTTAAATTAATATTTAAATTATCATTGACCTGATAGTTCGCTTTTAAGGCTCCAAACATGGTAAGGTATTTGTCATTTTCTTTACCTTGATAATTTACTATTAATGCCTTTGTATCTGTTACAGTTCCAAATACTGTTCTTCTGCTTACAGGTATATAATCATAATTATTCAATGAAAAAGTTCCTAAAAAATCTAGATTGAACTTTTCGTTAAATTGATATGATGTATACGTTTGTACATCAGTAAAATTGGGCTTGAAATTTGCTTCAATGTCTTTACTATTTACAAATAGGCTATTATCTCTATAGCGAACACCTATAATTGCAGAGAGTTTATTATGTAGCGATACATTTTCAAAGGTCAAACTTCCACCCAATAAACTTGCTTCCACTCTGAGTCCGAATTGTTGAGGTTTTCTATATGTGATATCTAGTACAGACGATAATTTATCACCATATTTTGCTTGAAAGCCGCCAGCCGAAAATTTCACATTTTGTGTAAGATTAGGATTCACAAAACTCAACCCTTCTTGTTGACCAGAACGTACTAAAAAAGGTCTATACACTTCAATGCCATTTACATAGACTAGATTTTCATCATAATTACCACCTCTAACATTATATTGAGTACTCAGTTCATTATTACCACTAACGCCTAAACCAATATTCTTTAAGACACCTTCAACACCGGCATTTGCGCTTGGTAATTTTTTAACGGTTTTGATATCAATTTTATCAATGCCCTCTGCTTTCTCTTTATTGTTTTTAACAACAACATCTTTCAATTTTTCTGTTTTAGTAGTGAGTTTTGGAGAAAAAGTAAGTGTTCTTCCTTTAGGAATTCTTACACGCTTAGTATAAGTTTTAAAGGTTAAATGACTAAAAATAATAGTTATCATCTTTCCTGAAGGTACTTCCAAACTATACTCTCCTTTACTATTTGAGGCTGTTCCTTTTTTATTATAGGTAATACTTACATTTTCAATCGGTTTACCATCTTCATCTTTTACAATACCTTTAATTGTAGCAGTTTGTCCAAAAAGAGAACTGGTAAAAAAAGATAAAAAAATAATAATAGGAATAAATGCTTTCAAATAAGTAAGTTATTAAGTTATGGAGTTAATTGAGTTATTCAGTTTAATCGTTGATCTTATAATTAAAGTGAGTTTTAATCTAAAGAATTCCTCGATGCTCAGCGTCAGGGTTTCCAGTTCACCTCTCCTCTCCTCTCCTTTGGAGAGGTCGTAATTGCATTTAGCGATTACGGATGAGGCAAAATACCTCTATAACTCTGCCTCAAGGATAGTTCGTTTCAAGAAATTATTTATTGATGTAACTATCATTAATTAACAGCTAAATATTTGATCTTATATTATTAACAAAACTGTCTTCGTACTTCACTTCGTACTTTTTTCTTTTCTCTTTCAGCCTTACTCTTTTCTGTAAAACGTTGCAATATACACATTAGTATTATTAACATTATCAACAGCAGTAATTTTTAGTGTATGTTTAGTACCTTCTAATATTGTATCATTAAAATCGTAAGTTAACCGGTTTCTTTTTGTATCGTATTCTAATAAAATCCATTTACCGTCAATTTCACCTCTATAAAATTTTACACCAGATAGGTTGTCAGAAACTTTAAATTTTAAATATCGGTATTTTGTGAGTAGCTGTTCATTTTTAAAATTTATAGGTACTATTTTAGGTTTAATTGTATCTAAGGCTAAAGTATACCTTCCTAATGTTTTACTTAAAGTGTATAATCTATCCTCTTTACGGCGGGTACTACTATAGTATAATCTACCCTTAGAATTTTTTCGAGCAATAAATAGCTGCTTTCTCTTTTCTTTAGGATATTTTGAAACATCAAAAGTTAAGGTGAAGTTTTTATGTAACGGAACACTTTGACTATGTAAACTTACAATACTGTCTTTATAATCAAAATCGAAATAGACATCATTATAAAAACTTTTTTTAGGAAAAGCCACAGTTACATTACTTCGAGAAATTTTATTGAATTCATTTGCTTTAAAATAATGTGGCGTTTCAGTAACTTGCTTTTTTACCAAAATACTGGCTTTTTTCCCTTTTACAGGAATAATAAGTGAGCGGACATTACCTTTAAAATCTTTGGCAGTTATTTTTACGGTATAAGATAATCCGTCTTTAACTTGTAAATACCCGTCATTGACCAAATTTCTATAAATACTTAATTTATTAGCAGGTTCAACAAAACATTTTTGAATGCGTTGTCTTTTACGATAAAACCTTTCGTAATCAATAAGTGTATTTAAATATCTGGTTTCACTAAAGGCGTAAGTATCAATTGTATGATGATATACTGTTTCTCCGTTAACAGTCATATTTAAACTAAAAATACCATTATTATTAAGCGCACCATCTTGTTTGTCAATGACATTAATACCAAATCCGATAGTACCATAAGCTTCAATTTGATTTGCTAAAAGAGTACCATTAGCTTGTTTTTTAAATCGTAATTCTTTTATTTTATTAGATTGGTTTACTTGTGAAGAGTCTCCAAAAGAGTACACAACACCAGCTCTAATTTCCGGATTTTTAGAATCAGGTATGTCTATACCAAAGAACATCGGATTTATAGGATTTGAATTACTATGACGAATTTCATAATGTAAATGTGGACCGCTAGAGCCTCCAGAATTACCGCTATAAGCAATAATTTCATCTTTTTCGACTACTAGATCATTAGATTCAGGAAATAAATGAATGGTAAAACTTTCTTTTTCATATTGACGTTTCTTTACATAAGCTTCAATTTTCGGTGCAAACTTTTTTAAATGTGCATAAACCGATGTATATCCGTTAGGGTGTGTTACATACAATACTTTACCATAACCCCAATGTGATATTTTAATACGAGATACATACCCTTCAGCAGATGAATGTACATTAAACCCTTCGCGTTTCTGAGTTTTTATATCTAAACCCGAATGAAAATGATTGCTGCGTAATTCACCAAAAGTACCCGATAATATCAAAGGTATTTTTAGAGGTTTTACAAAGTAATCTTTCGGATATTTTGTTTGAGCAGCTATAACTGTACTCAAACTAAAAAAAAGTAATAAAAATAATCTCCCCATAATTTAAGAGGCTAAAATAATGATTAGAAATTGAATTTAAAAAATAAAATACAATTATTTAATTATCAAATAAATATTGAGTGAATACCTTTAAAATAAGTCGGTTAGTTTATTTGTTAATTTTGGAGAAAAAAATGTAACTTTCTTCTTTCGTATCTTAATACGTCTTGAGTAGGCTTGAAAAGAAGGGTGGCTAAATGTAATTTTCACCGCTTTTTCGGAAGGTATTTTTATTGAATATGTTCCGTCTAGACTAGATGTAACTTCCTGCTCTTTACAAGTAACAATAGTTTTCTCAATAATTTCTCCATTTTCATCTTTAACAATACCTTTTATTATTGAGGTTTGCCCAAAGGCAATATTTGTTATAAAGAAAATAAATAAACTGAATGTAATGATTGTTTTCATACGTTTAAGATTTTGTGTAATAATAACGGTATAAACACACTATTTAGTATAGTTCTGTTTTGATCTGCATATGTAATTGTAAAATTATTATAATCTTAAACCCACAAGTATGTTCGTAGCGAAAAGTTGAAATGTACGCCAGTATTGGCGTAGCGCAAAAAAAAGTAACGCAGACGTATCACCCGTTACGGTGAGTAAGTTTTTTTGAGCATTCTCAATAATGGTGTGCAGTTTGACTTTGCAGTAGAAGATACTTGCGGATTTAAGGTATAAGCTAATTCTGAAATTTTTAGACCTTAATTTTTAAATATGATTATCCTTACCTAATTGTTTTTGTTAAAATAAAATATTAATAATCAACATATTAAAGGGTTTAACCAGTATTATTGATAAAAACTGTTGTTTAGTTCTAGCAAGAACACTAAATTTGTTGATATGGTTTAGAATCTTTGTATTTAATGAGTAATGTTTTAGAAATAGTTGATTCTCTGCAAAGTAAGCTTGATAGGTTGCTTTCAAAATTTGAACTATTACAAATAGAAAATCAACAGCTTTTAGAAAAAAGTGAAAAGTTGGTTCAAGAAGTTCAAGAACAACAAGAATCTGTTCATACTATTGAAAATAAATATGAATCATTAAAAATTGCGAATGCAATTGTAGGCAGCAAAGAAGATAAACATACAACAAAGCTTAAAATAAATACATTAATACGCGAAATTGATAAATGCATAGCCCAATTAGATGAATAAATTTAATAAATGGAGGAGAAGCTTAAGATAAAAGTTACAATAGGTGATAGAGTATATCCATTGACTATTAATAGTGAAGGAGAAGAAGAAGGGGTTAGAAAAGCGGTAAAAAGAATAAATGACCTTATCAAGAAGTTTGAAGAGAACTATGAAGTTAGAGATAAGCAAGATGTTTTAGCAATGTGCGCATTACAATTTGCATCATTACAAGAAGTAAAAAGTATTTATAATGAGCAAGATGGTGAAAAGATTGAAAATAAATTAAAACAAATGAGTGCATTATTAGATACTCATTTATAATACGTTCTTTAAAATAAAATCCCGAGCAATCGGGACTGCCTACATTAGTTATTTGTTTAATAAACTCAACATTATTTATTTAAAAAGGGTGAGTCTTAGTTAGTAAAGCGTGCCGTTAGCACTGTCCTGATTCGGGATCAGTAGCTCGGATACTTGATCAGCTAGTTAACCCTAAACTTGTCTTACAAGGAGTTTATAAAACCACATCTAGTGTAGGTTTTTTTTTACAATACTTTTAAGTAATCTAGTTGGAGAGAGAAACTAGTTTAGAAGGTTGCACAAGAGGTTCTTAAACTTAAAAATTAACACAATGGAAGGAATGATCATGCCAATAATTATTGGTACAGTAATAGGATTGATAATTGGTTTTATAATAGCAAAGGTGCTTGAAAAAAATAAAGCCTCACTAATTTTAAAAAGTGCTAAAAAACAGGCTTCAAATACACTAAGGGAAGCGAAAATAGATGCAGAAGCATTAAAGAAAGATAAAATATTACAGGCAAAAGAAAAATTTATTGAACTAAAATCTGAGCATGAAAAAGTAATATTGAGTCGTGATAAAAAAGTTTCTGAAGCTGAAAAACACATTCGAGAAAAAGAATCAAAAGCCGCACAAGAGCTTGATAAAAATTCAAAATTAAGTAAATCTTTAGATTCTAAAATAGCCGATTATGACTATCGGATTGAATTTTTAGATAAGAAAAAAAAAGAGTCAGAAAAAATGCATAAAAGACAAGTAGAACAGCTTGAAGTAATTTCAGGTCTATCTGCTGATGAAGCTAAGAAGGAATTGGTAGAATCATTAAAAGAAGAAGCCAAAACAGATGCGATGGGTTTTATTCAAGATAAAATAGAAGAAGCTAAATTGACCGCCCAACAAGAAGCAAAGAAAATAGTATTAAGTACCATACAACGTATAGGTGTTGAACAAACAGTAGAGAACTGTGTTTCAGTTTTTAATTTAGAATCTGATGACGTTAAAGGTAGGATTATTGGCAGAGAAGGGCGTAATATTAGAGCCTTAGAATCAGCTACCGGAGTTGAAATTATTGTTGATGATACGCCAGAAGCTATTATTTTATCATGTTTTGATCCTGTGAGAAGAGAAGTGGCCCGATTATCGTTACACAAACTAGTAACTGATGGTAGAATTCACCCTGCACGTATTGAAGAAATAGTTTCTAAAACCAAAAAAGAAATTGGACAGGAAATTATTGAAGTAGGTAAACGTACAGTTATTGATTTAGGTATTCATGGGTTGCATCCTGAATTGGTTAAGGTTGTAGGTAGAATGAAATATCGTTCTTCTTATGGTCAAAATTTATTACAGCATTCGCGTGAAGTGGCAAATTTATGTGCTTTGATGGCAGCAGAATTAGGTATTAATCCTAAAGTTGCTAAAAGAGCAGGATTGTTGCACGATATAGGTAAAGTACCAGATACTGAAAGTGAATTGCCACACGCATTATTAGGAATGGAATGGGCACAGAAATACGGCGAAAAACCAGATGTTTGTAATGCCATTGGTGCCCACCATGATGAAATAGAAATGAAATCATTATTTGCGCCCATTGTTCAGGTTTGTGATGCTATTTCAGGTGCAAGACCAGGTGCAAGACGACAAGTATTAGATTCGTACATACAACGATTAAAAGATCTGGAAGACATTGCTTTCGGTTATACAGGTGTACAAAAAGCTTATGCTATACAAGCTGGTAGAGAGTTACGTGTTATTGTAGCTAGTGAAAAGGTGGATGACCTTAAAGCATCTGAATTGTCATTCAATATATCTCAAAAAATACAAAATGATATGACCTATCCCGGTCAAGTTAGAGTAACGGTGATTAGAGAGACCAGAGCGGTTAATATTGCGAAATAATAATTCTTAAAGTGGTTAGAGATGGAGATTAAGTTAACTAAGCGCATTACTGGTCTTACCATAATGACCGTTAGTATTGGAATTGTTTATTTATGGTTCGGATTGTTAAAATTTTTTCCTGATTTCAGTCCAGCTGAAGATTTGGCAAAAAACACGATACAAGAGCTAACATTCGGACTTATTCCTTCTAACATTTCAATCATTTTACTTGCCATCTGGGAAACAGGAATTGGCGTATCATTAATTTTTAACGTTTATAAGCGATTTACGATTATTTTCGCTTTGTTACATATGGCATTTACATTTACGCCGTTATTTTTTTTCCCCGAATTATCATTTAAAAGTTTTCCCTTTACCTTTACCTTGCTTGGTCAATATATAGCCAAGAATATAATCATTGTGAGTGTACTAGTATTTGTACTTATTGAAAACAGAAAAACTGCCCATAGCAAAAAGATATCTTAGGGTAAAAAGAAAGGAGTTTTTACTTCCTTGGATGATATTTTTCTATCACACCTTTTAAAAAACTCTTATCTAAGTGCATATAAATTTCAGTAGTGGTAATACTTTCATGCCCCATCATTTGCTGAATAGAACGTAAGTCAGCTCCATTTTTCAGTAAATGTGTAGCAAAAGAGTGTCTAAAAGTATGCGGACTCACTTTCTTTTTAATACCGGCTTTTTCAGCCAAGTCTTTTATTATTATAAATACCATATTACGCGTCAGCTGTTTTCCTCTTCGGTTTAAGAAAAGCGTGTCTTCAAACCCTTTTTGAATATTGATATGATTGCGAATGTGATTCATATAGATAATAATATATTTTTGAGTTTCTATATTAATAGGTACAAAACGTTGTTTATCACCTTTACCAATAACCCTGATAAAACCCTCTTCAAAAAACAGATCAGAAATTTGCAGAGTAATCAATTCAGTTACACGTAAACCACAACTGTACAGTGTTTCTAAAATGGCTTTATTGCGTTCGCCTTGCGGATGGCTTAAATCAATCTGGTTTATAATCATATCTATTTCATTAATAGCTAAAGTATCAGGAAGTTTTCTACCTATTTTGGGTGTTTCTAATAATGAGGTAGGATTATCCTTTCTATAATTTTCAAAGATCAAGTATTCAAAAAAACTACGGAGACCAGATATGATACGTGATTGACTTCTAGCATTAACACTTTTAGATACTTGATAGATGAATTGTTGAATAATCTCATCAGAGATAGAAACAGGAGATACTTTAATATCATTATCCTCTAAAAATAATAATAACTTTTTAATGTCTCTAGAATAATTTTCAACTGAATTCATAGAGAGACCTCTTTCAATCTTAAGGTATAATTGATAATCATATAGAGCGTCTTTCCATTTCATCTGGCGATATATTATCTTCTTAATACTGTGATATATACTTAATCAAACTTATATAAAAAATAGTTTAATATAACTTTTTTATGAAATAAATTTCGATAAATTTGTTATATGAAAGTTTGTATCATTAACGGTCCTAATTTAAACCTATTAGGCACAAGAGAACCTGATGTTTATGGAAGTTTATCTTTTACTGAATTTATGGATGAATTAAAGAAGAAATATAAAGATATTTCAATAGACTATTTTCAATCTAATATTGAAGGGGAATTGATAGATAAGTTGCATGAAGTAGGTTTTGATTATGATGGAATTATCTTAAATGCTGCTGCTTATACACATACTTCCATTGGTATTGGTGATGCTGTAAAAGCTGTTGAAACTCCAGTTATAGAAGTGCACATTTCTAATGTATATTCACGTGAAGAATTTAGACATATCTCTTATATTGCACCAAATGCTAAAGGTGTTATTGTAGGCCTTGGGTTAAAAGGATATGAATTGGCTTTACAGGCTTTTTTATAGTTTTAATACCATTTTTATATCACTTCTATTATAAGGATTATCAGTTTCTAGATCAACTTCCTCAAAACCATATTTTTTATAAATATATATAGCATTCTCTAAGATTGTGTTTGAATAGAGTAAAAGTTTGCTCCATTTTTTATTTCTGGCAAAATGTATGCTGTATTGCATGAGTTGTTGACCAATTTTAAGCCCTTGAAATTTAGGGGAAACTGCCATTTTACTTAATTCATAACCTTCTTCTTCATTTATTAGTGCTAGAGTTCCGGCAACTTCTCCTTTATAAAGAGCAAAGAAAATATAACCGCCTTTATCAATTATATATGTTCTAGCATTATTCAATACTTCTCTGTCATGATCTTCAACATAAAAGTATTTTTCTAGCCACTCAATATTCAAATCTTTGAAATGTTCTGCATATTCTTCTTTGAAGGAAATTATTTTAAGCTTATTAATCCTATTTTTAGGTTTTAATTTAGATAAAATTTTAGAGCTTAAAGATTCAGTACGGAGCTCTTTTTCAATAAAAGAAATATGTTCTAACAAGGTTTTATTTTTAGCGTTTGAACTTAAAATTTTAAGTTCTTGATCGAATATGTCCCATATCGGAATGAGTTTCGATAACATTATTTTCCCTTGTTTTGATAAACTTATTTTTTTCTTTCTTTTATCATTCTTTCCTGTTTTTGAAATGATTAATTTCTTTTGATCTAATGAATTAATATATTGTGTTACAGCTGGTTGTGTGACATCTAATAATTCACTTATTTCACCAATTGTTAAATTATCTTGTTCACTAATCAATTTAAATATTGGCATTTGATAAGGGTCAAAATCAATAGCTAATGCTTTATATGCCTTAGCTGCCTCTTTCATCATTTGATCGCTTAAACGTTTTAAGCGTGAACCCAATGCTAATTCTTGATATTGTACTAATCGATCTTGATTGATCATTTACATAAGTATTTATATAAGTACTTATGCAAATATATAAAAAATTTATGATATTTCTTTTTTATAGAGGTGTATATGCCATGACAACAAGGTCTTATTACTATAGATTTTTTTAAATCCGGCATTGGCAATATTATTCTCTACTGATAAAGGTGAATGGATAAATGTTCTAAAGGGGTTTCCTCTTAGCTTTAATATTAAGTTCAGTAATTTAACGGTGAATCTAGACATCCAATTGGCTTGAGGATAAACCAATGCATAATATTTTTTAGCCTTTGATAGTGAAGCTTTTAATAATTCGTCTATAAATGGATAACAGCAAATTACCTTATCTAGTGTTACTATATCATGCGGTTTAATTTGTTCTTGTATGTCTGTAAAATCTCCCAGATGTGAAGTGATCAAATCATTATAATTACGTTTTTCAGCTTCAGATTTTGCTATATACATATAACCTTCTGAAGCATCAACATTTGTTACTTTATTTAAACCATGTGGAATTAATTGCAATGGAATTGAACCAATACCACCACCAATATCTAATAATGTTAGATCTTTTAAGTCGATTTCTTTTAAAGCTTCAATCAATAACTTTGTTGGCTTGAGAGGGCCTTTTTTTAAATAACGCTTTAAATCCTTTTTTGCGCTTTTTAGATTAAATTGTTGATTGGCTCCACAACAATGATTGCAACTCATAGCCTATATTTTTGAGTTAATATATGATATAATTTCATTTTCAATTTTCTGTGCATTTTGATATACTTTTTCTGCTTTGGCTACAATTGTATCAGCAAATTTTCTATCCTTTATATCTTTAGCATTGATGCGGACATTAAAATAAGCGCCCAATACAGCAGTCCTGGCACATAAAACGCCTACACCTGCATCTGATAATGAACTAGGTAAACCATCTTTTACCATAGCCTGCATTACCTCCATAGAATTACAAGCTGCTTCCATGACTTGAAGCGGAATTTCAGTTGCATATTTGGTTGCATCTTCTATAGCCAATTTTCTAGCTTCTTTTTCTTCAATAGAATTTTTTGGCATTCTAAAACCTTCAATGATCTTATTAAACGCATTGGTATCTTCATCTACCAAATAGAGCAACTTATTTTTATACGCTTGTCCTTTTTCAGCCCATTTTGAGTAAAATTCCCAGTTGGCATCCCAACCAGCTTTATGAGCAGATAAATTGGCAACCATAGTACCTAATGATACACCCAATGCGCCAACATAAGCAGCAATAGAACCACCTCCGGGAGCCATAGATTCTCCGGCAGTTACATCTGCGAAATCGTCTAATTTAAAATCAATTAACTTTTTACTACCATCATCAAGTAAGTATTCTATGATCTTTTCTTGCGGATTAAAAGGTTTTAAGTCATCTAATCCTAATGATTTTACGGCAATTTTAATTTTTTCACTCTCAGCTATGCCCAATGAACGTTGTTGTTTTGTTAAAAAATAATCGGCAGCATCTAACATAGCTTTTAAAGGAACCAAACCTACTAATTCTGAACCTGTCACACGTAAACCGCGTTCTTGAGCAGATTTACAACTTTCATCAAAAGCAATATGCATAGAGGTGATTGAAATATTGGTGAGGTTATACGATATTTGTGCAATACCATATTCTTCAATATACCAACCGATACCTTTTACCGCTTTTAATTTCCCGGGAATACGTATTGGTTCGCCATTTTTGTCTAGTATTTTTTTCCCTGTAATCGGATTCCCTTCACGTTTAATACGCCCGGCTTCTCTGATATCAAAAGCAATAGCATTGGCACGACGAGTGGAAGTGGTGTTTAAGTTGATATTATAAGCAATTAAAAAATCACGCGCCGAAATGGCAATAGCGCCGGTTTTAGTGACATTACCATTAAATTCTGCCGAACCAAAATCAGGTTTCCATTCAGGGTCAGATAATTTTTTAACCAATCCTTCATATTCACCAGAGCGACAATTGGCTAGATTTTTTCGTTTTTCTTCTTTTGCAGCATTTTCATAAAAATAACCTGGAATACCTAATTCTTTACCGATACGCTCACCCAATTTATGCGCATATTTCGCAGTTTCTTCTAAACTAATACCCGAAATTGGAACTAATGGACAAACATCTGTAGCGCCAAAACGAGGGTGTTCACCACTATGTTTACTCATGTCAATTAGCTCAGCAGCTTTTTTAATGAGTCTGAACGCAGCTTCAATTACTTGTTCAGGTTTTCCCACAAAAGTAATTACAGTTCTGTTAGTGGCTTTTCCGGAATCTATATCTAATAGCTTAACTCCTTCAACAGTTTCTACTGTATGAGCAATTTCATTAATTTTTGTACTATCTATCCCTTCACTAATATTAGGAACACATTCTATCAGTTGTTGCATTATTATCGATTTAATTAGCTATTAATATTCAAATTTAAAGTTGTTTTCTAAATAGACATATTAATAAGGAAAATAACTCATTAAATTTTTCTATTTTTGGCGCAAAATAAAATAATAAAAATAAACAGATGAAGGTAATAAAATTTTTAGTTGTTCTTATAACAATTACGATGGTATTTTCTTGTAATAGCCAAGGAACTACAAAAAAATTATTAGAGAATGAAATTGATACAGTAAGTTATGCTCTTGGATTGGATATGGCTCATAAATTGAAAGCAAATTTTGCAGAAGTAAATGAAGATCTTTTTATACAAGGGTTTGACAATGGAATAGATTCAACTAAGATGTTGATTGAAAAAGACAAAATTCCAGGAATTTTGAGAGCTTTCTTTCAAAAGAAACAGTTAGAAGTGAGAGAGAAACAACAAAAAGAAGCATTAGAAAAAGCTGAAAAAGAATTTGCAGCTGATAAAGAAGCAGGAATTAAATTTTTAGAGGAAAATAAATCTAAAAAGGGAGTTCAAGTTACTGAAAGTGGTTTACAATATATTGTTATGAAGGAAGGTTCTGGAGATAAACCACTAGCAACTTCTAAGGTAAAAGTCCATTATCATGGTACATCAATTGATGGTAAAGTCTTTGACAGTTCAGTGGACAAAGGCAAACCTGCTGAATTTTTTGTAAATGGAGTAATTAAAGGATGGACAGAAGGTTTACAATTAATGAATGTAGGTTCAAAATATAAACTCTTTGTACCTCAAGAACTGGCCTATGGAGCATTTCCACGTCAAGGAGGTCCAATTAAACCTTTTGCTACATTAGTTTTTGAAGTTGAATTATTGGAAATTGTTAAATAAACAAAAGTTAAAATTTATATAAGTTTAAAAATGAGAGATTTTCAAATCTCTCATTTTTATTTTAATGATTTATACCAGATAAGTGTAAAGATTTAAAAACGATATTTAAAAGTTACAACATAATTCTTGCCACCACCATAAAACCCTAGATCAACTTTTTGTTTGTTATACGGTTTAGTAAATAAATATGTGCTACCAATACCAACTGTTGCACCGCCTAAGACATCCCAGATATCATGCCAACCGTCTGGACCTTCCATTCTACTTACACCAACAATTGCAGCTAATAAATATGCGTACTTTCCATATTTCCAACCATATCGACGTTGAATAAAAGATGCGCCCGAAAATGCAGAAGTTGTATGCCCGGAAGGAAAAGAATCATAAAGTTCTCGTCCCTCTGGTCTTTGCCGTCTGACGATATATTTTAATGAATAAGTTACTGCTAAAGAAGTTCCATATGAAAAGGCTAATTTTTTTGTACCCTCATAATCCTTTTTTATGAGCGTCATTATTCCTGCTGATAATGGAAGGGAAAATTGTAACACATCACCTGTATCTTCTAATATAAACTCCCATTTCTCGTGTTTACTTCCTGACGAATCCATATCCTGTCCAAAGCTATTGTTAGAAGTTATTAAAATAATAAAAAAAGAAAAAAAGGTTGAAATAGGATTGTTCATTTTTGACATGAAAAAGTAAAAATTAGTACATTTTAGTTTGTAATTTCACAAGTCTTAATTTCTACTATTATGAAACATCCATAAAAAATAATTATTATGATGATATCCAAAGGAATGATTATATTGATATGACAAGTTCTATAATTATCCCGTAATAAAGTCTACAGATAATCATTGAGAAACAATAAAAAACAAACGCATGAAAAAAATATCTTTAATAGTATACATAAGTATTTGGTATTGTTGGTGAAAAACACCAGCAAAGGTAAAGTATTTTATTTTTCTAGTTCTAGGATAAATCTATCAGCACCATTACCTATTGATAATTTATTTTGATCTAGCATGAGATTGCCGTTTATATGTCTTTCCGCTTTAGGCGGACATTACAAGGTTTTCCTTATACTTCTACATATTTTCTTGAACTGCGTAGTACATCACGAACACCATTAAAATAATAAAGATGTGAGTAATTAACAAGTTAGTCCTTTGAAAATCTGAATCGTCTATGAAATCCCGATAGTTATCGGGATTGAAAAGCTGTAAGAAAATCTTACATCTAACTCAGGTTGTTAATAACCGGCATACCTACAAGGTTTATAAAACCTTGCAGGATGATTATGGATACGTAGGTTTTTAAATGGATTCAACTTACTGAAAATCAATATGTCTTGTGTCCAGCGTCTGATAATCTATTGTCACCATATTATTAACCTTTCCGTATCATTTTCAAAGAAAACCATCCCAGTAATAAAATTATGATTGCCATAATTGCCCATAACCAAATTTTATTTTTAAATAGTGGTTCTACTGTTGGTACTTCTTTTTTATCAATAATTTGTTCACTTTTTAATGTTAAAGTTGTCAAAGTACTCGGAATGTTAGTTGCAAGATGGTTTAGATCATAATCAGGCTTACCTATTTTACTGTTACCGTATGTTAAGTAGTATTTTGCAGGTTTTGTAAACCGAGCAATTAATTCGTGTGTGTAACCTTTTACTTCAAGGGTATTGATTTTTAAAGGTTCATTGTCATGATTATGAATTATAATTTTCAGTTTCTGTAGAGTGGTACTATTGAATTTGAATTTATTTTTTTCAATAGAACTCAATGTTCCTGAAGATAAAGTTCTATAATTATAATGCCATCCTTGTTCTGTTTTGACACTATCGGTTAGATATTTAATCGTTACAGGGCGGTAATAATCAAATGTATCTGTAATTTTGATTTTAAGAATACTCACCGGAACAGGATTTTCTAAATCAACGTCAATTATCGTTTGTTTAGCTGACTTTTTCTCACTTATCTTTACTTTTTTTATTACATAGTTTTTAAGATTTGCACCTGAAACTTCATCAAAGGTTATTTTTGTTGTTTCTAGTTCAGGTTTCTTTTTACTGTTTATTAACATTCTAAAATAACGATAATTGGAATTTGGAAAAGTAACTTTTGTAAATTGGTAATCAGTCTGTTCATTACTAATTGATAGAATTCTATAATTTTCTAAGATACGAAACCATTCTTGCTGATTTTGACTGCCTTCAAGTGTTAATTTCCAATCAAAATTATCTTGTTTGAAGTCTAGTTTGATTTGGTTTATAAATTCTTTCGTTGGTATTTTAAAAGTAAAATAATATCCTTTTTCATTATGTGAACTATTGATAGTTTTAAAACTTACCTCATTACTTGATGTTTTTCCTCTCAAAATCTGCAGTAAATAAGGAGCTTCAATAGTATCATTATCAGTAGTTATCCCATAAATTCTAATATCAGACAGGTTAGATGATACTTTTCCAAAAAGGGCGTCAGGCAGTTCTACTTTATGCCATTGGTCAGTAATGCCCTGTAGTTCTCGTTTATAGTTATATTCGTCAATTTGTCCATAAGAATATGAACATACTAATAGTAACAGATAGATATTAATTTTCAATTTCATCAGAAATAAGATGTTTGTATTTGTTATATAAAAATGATATCAGTAAAAGTAATACACCAAGCGATACAAGCACTATGGTTTTTGAAATAGTGTCAAGATGTTCAATATCATATAAGAAAAGTTTTAGTAAGGTAACAGCAAATAAAACGATAGCTGCTATACGTAAATATTTTTTCTTTTTCCAAATTCCAAAAGCAATTAATAGTAAGGAATATGTTCCCCAAAGGATACTTAATCCGAGTTTGTATGATTGGGTTAATTCTGCAATATCCATCCAATTAATTAATTCACTGCTGGCAATCCATAAAATGGAAATGTGTAATAAAAGATTAAAAACTATTTTAAAATTCATCTTCATAAATCTTTGACGAATGTATTGATAGCATATTATTAACAATACTGCCACAAAAGCAAATGAAATGTACCTAATACCAATATTTAAAATGCCTCTGTGATAATATTCAGGTAGATTTTGCTCAAGGTAGCTTTCACGTAATTCACTTAAGATAAAAAGTCCCGATGTTAAAAAGATGAATATTGCCAATGTATTTAAAACAAGATTTATGATACCCAGTAACCGATTTTTTAGTTTTTTAATATTTACAAAAGATAATATTGTAAAAAATAATAGTGTGTAGTTAATTACCCAAATAGTTTTGTACATAGACAAATCATAATTATGGTAATAATCAAGATACTCTTTTCCTTCTGGATTGATGGCTATAGAAGAATCAGTATATAGTTGATTCCAATAGGTATCAATTTCAATTTTGAATGCATAATAAAGTACAAACAGGAGCATAGCTGGAATTGCATAAGGTATAAGTTTTAAAAGTCCTTTTCTATTACTCAATGATGAAGTATATTTTTTGCTTTGATTTAGAAAGTTTATAAATCCAAATGAAATAATAAATAATACCGAAGTCAAGAAATTGATATTAAAAAGCGGAGTTATTCTTGTATCCGGATAATCAGGATCATAGTTGTCATACACTGTTGACCAATCATGAACGATACTAAGCAAAGCTAATATCATCAATGGATAGGATAGTTTTTCATAGACAGTAACATTTTTTGTTCTGCCGATCCAAAATAATAATGCAGCTTCACCAGCCCATAAAAGTGTTACCCAATTTCCGTCTAATTGAACAGGAATGGCAATGGTTATAAATACCAATACGAGCCCTGAGATAAGATAAAGTAAATTTCGGTCAGCCAACTTTTTCTTATAGATAACAGCACTAATAATAAAATGTAAGACAGCATTACAAAGTGTGAATAAACCTAAAAATTGCCAGGCTGTTTCGTGGTTATCTAAAATAGAATAACCAATACCATAAAATATAAATGAATTTGACAGCAATAACATTATGTCGCTTTTTGCATATTTTTCTTTTTGAAGTAATTTATAGGCAAGGAAAGTCAGATAAAATATTATGAAAAATATAAAAAGAAAGATCAATGCAAATCTAAAATATTCATGAGTTTGGTATTCAGAAAAATACCAAACAGAATAGATGATCCAAGTTATTGCAAACGATGAATAATAAAGAGGTTTCCAGTATTTTTTAAATGCAATGACAAGAATTCCAACATTGATAATTGCCATATAACTGAATAGTATTTCTATTCTTCCGGAATCATCACTCAATAAAAACGGAACGGCATAAGCACCTACCAATCCAATATGTGCAATGACCTGTTTGTTATAATTTATAGCTGCTACAACTGTAAAAGCTGTAAATAGTAACATTAGAATAAATGTAAAGGTCTGCGGTATCAGGTCATAAAAATTATAAGCTGCAAAAGTTATAAAGTACATGATCGCCATTGCGCCACTTACAAGTACAGCACTATAATCTTGGTAATTTTTCTTGAGTTTTATTCCAAATCCTAGAAGTCCTAATCCTACAAAATATCCTAATATTATCCTTGTTAGCGGACTTATCAGATCATGTTCAATAGAATATTTAGCACCAATAGCTACACCAATTACTGTTATTGCAATACCAATTTTATTGATTAGATTTTCACCAATAAATTTTTCAAGGTCAGTTTTGACCTTAGGTGGTTTGCTGACTTCCTGAAAAGTGTTTTTAGGAGGTTCAATTACTGTCTCAGTTTGATGTACCTCTTTGTCTAGTATAACTTTTTCTTTTTTTATTTCAGTTATAAGATTATCAGGTTTTATTTCTTCTTTAACCTCACTAGTTTTGGAAGTTTTCAGTTTGTATATCTCTTCTTTTAGTTCATTTACTTCAATTGAAAATACTTGCTGTTTTATCAATAAGGATTCTAATTTTTCAAGGAATTTATTTATTCTATCTTGGTTGTTTTCCATATTATTTTTTATATTTTTTCTCCACTAATAAATACTGTATCTATTAAATTACTACCAAAAGCATAAGGTAAAAATCCATAAGATGGTATAGGTTTCGTAATTATAAAACTCGCTTTTTTACCTATGGTAATACTGCCATGTGTGTTAGAGAGATTCATGGCATAAGCACCATTGATGGTTGCTGCATTGATAGCTTCTTCAGGAGTCATTTTCATTTTAATACAAGCAGTACTGACTACAAAATTCATGTTTCCACTCGGTGTTGATCCGGGATTATAATCACTTGCTAAAGCCAATGACAGTCCGGCATCAATGATTTTTCTTGCCGGAGTATAAGGGATGCCTAAAAAATAAGAGCAGGAGGGAAGTGCTACCGGCATCGTATGACTGTTTTTTAATACGGTGATATCATTGGTATCTAATACTTCTAAATGGTCAACTGATAGTGCATTATGTTTTACACCTATTTGTACACCGCCCATAATAGTAAATTGATTGACATGTATTTTAGGTATCAATCCATATTTTTTACCTGCGGTTAGAATTCTGTCAGTTTGTTGTGTTGAAAAATAGCCATCTTCACAGAAAACGTCAATAAATTCAGCTAGATTTTCTTCAGCTACTTTTGGAATCATTTCATTAACAATTAAATCGACATAGGCATCTTTATTGTTTTTGTATTCAGATGGAAATGCATGTGCTCCTAAAAAAGTAGCTTTAACCTCTATAGAATAATCTTCAGTTAATTTTTTAATTACACGAAGCATTTTTAGTTCTGCTTCAAGGGTTAATCCATATCCTGATTTTATTTCAACAGCTCCGGTGCCTAAAGTCATTACTTCTTCAACACGTTTTGATGATTGTAAGTATAATTCTTCTTCAGAAGTGTGTTGTAGTTTTTTTGCTGAATTTAATATACCGCCTCCTTTGGCTGCAATTTCTTCATAAGAAAGTCCGTTAATTCTATCAACAAATTCTCCTTCACGATTACCGGCATAAACAATATGTGTATGACTATCACACCAAGTTGGTAATACTATTTTTCCGGTAGCGTCAATAATTGTATCTGCAGTGATTCCGTTAAGGTCTTCCATCTTTCCAAAGTCACTAATATTATCATTTTTAATAAGCAAATAAGCATTTTTTATTGTTGGTAACACTTTCATATCAGCACCAGAAACTTTCTCTATGTTAGTTTCTCTGACTTGAAGTAATTCTTTAATATTGATAATTAATGTTTGCATTAATGCTTATATTTGATTCCAAATATAATTGAAATATGTTAGAACTACCCGATAGCGAATATGCTCCTTTTTACAAACCTTATATTTTAGCTGCTTCAAAATCTGATAAAGGAATTATAGAGAATTTACAAGATAGTCTGATTCATTTTTTTGAACTATTATCGGACCTACCCGAAGAAAAGCAGTTATTTGCATATGCAGAGAATAAATGGACAATTAAAGAACTTGTTCAACATATGATTGATACAGAAAGAGTGATGTCATATAGAGCTTTGCGAATATCAAGAAATGATAAAATAGCCTTAGCAGGATTTGATGAAAATGATTATGTCTCAAATGCGAATGCAAATCAGATTCCGTTTATAGAGTTATTAAAAGAATTTTCTTTGGTGCGAAAACCTACTATAGCAATGTTCAAAGGTTTTATTAATGAAATGTTACTACGAAAAGGAACAGCCAGTGAAACAGAAATTTCAGTACGAGCATTAGGTTATATTCTAACCGGTCATGTTTTACATCATTTAAAAATTATTGAAGAAAGGTACTTATAAATATGAGTTTGACTTAGTATTTAGTGTTAAGTTAAGCATACTTTAGCCGAACCAAGCCTTGTTCTTTTTGCCCCATACTTCTTTAAAAAATACTTGCGTAACTATGGCTATGCACATATTTTTTGCATCGCCTGAGACAAAAATACCTGCGACTTATACGACACAGTACACTTAACTTAACACTAGTTTTATTATTAATAATCAGAACATTAAAAAAGCAATGTCATTGCGAAGGAGTACCGATAGCTATCGGGACGACTGCGACAATCTCATCTTTGGAAAAGATTTAATCATTTACTCTTCCTTAGTAAAGAGATAATAAATTGCATTTTACTTAATTTTTATATGATATTTAGAGTTCAAATGAGTACAATATATAATAAATGAGTAACAGTTTACGTTATCTATGGGCAAATTGACCCAAAATGAAAGAAAACAACCCAACTACAGAAAACGAATCTTCACGTTTAAAAAGAAGAAAAAGAAAAATGTTAAGCCCTTATAAAAAAGGAAAATATTCAATCTCCAGATTAGATGAATATGAAGTATACCTCAATCATATTGAGTTACTAAGTAAAGGCGGAAATTTAGAGGTTCAATAGATAATTAATATTCAGTTTTATCTTCTTTAGCTTCCCATTTTTGAAAAGCTTCTAGGGCAATATCACGAGCACATTGCTCAAAAGATATGCTGCGCTTTTCATAAGGCAATGGTATTTCTTTATAGATAAACTCATCGTCAAAACCTATGTTAGCAGCATCTTGTTGATTACTACCATAATACACTTTGTCTGGTCTTGCCCAATAGATGGCACCTAAACACATAGGGCATGGTTCACATGAAGTATAGATGATACAGCCGTCTAGTTGAAAAGAGTTTAGATTTTTACAAGCATCTCTTATAGCTGTAACCTCTGCATGTGCCGTTGGGTCATTAGTTGAAGTAACTTTATTATTACCTTGCCCTATTATCCTGCCATTTTTTACAATAACACAACCAAACGGACCGCCCTCATTTGCATCCATCCCTTTGATAGCTACTTTAACGGCTTCACTCATAAATTTTTCATTCTCTGAAGTAAGCGGAGCTGGAGTTAGATTATTATCCTCTAAAGCTTTTGCAGCTTCATCTATAAATTTTTTATTGAAATTGTTACACATAAAATTTAATTTTTATTAAAATTAAATAAATTCCAAAAAATAAAAAACAAGTACCAAATTCAATGTTTGTAACATTTACAACTTCTCTTTTTGGAATTTGGAATTTGCCTTTTGAGATTTGTTTTTAAAAACTTCCTGTCATATCTTCAGGTTTCACCCATTCATCATATTGAGCTTCGGTAACATAGCCTAAACGGATAGCTTCTTCTTTTAAAGTCGTTCCGTTTTTATGTGCGGTATTTGCAATTTCTGCAGCTTTATAATAGCCGATTTTTGTATTTAAAGCAGTTACTAACATTAATGAATTGTTTAATAATTCAACTACTTTTTTATGATTTACTTCGATACCTGTAGCGCAATTGTCATTAAATGAAACGCAAGCGTCACCGAGTAAGCGAGCTGATTGTAAAAAATTTGCTGCCATCATTGGTTTAAAGACATTCAATTCATAATGCCCTTGTAAACCACCAACAGTAATAGCTGTATCATTACCAATAACCTGAGCACAAACCATGGTTAAAGCTTCTGCTTGGGTTGGATTTACTTTTCCGGGCATGATAGAAGAGCCCGGCTCGTTAGCAGGAATGATCAATTCGCCAATACCTGACCGTGGTCCGGAAGCCATCATCCTAATATCATGGGCAATTTTATTTAATGATACTGCCAATTGTTTTAAGGCTCCATGTGATTCGACTATAGCATCGTGTGCTGCTAAGGCTTCAAATTTATTTTCGGCAGTAATAAATGGTAAGCCTGTAAATTCAGCAATTTTTTGAGCTACTAATACATCATATCCTTTCGGCGTATTTAATCCGGTGCCAACTGCTGTTCCGCCAAGAGCTAATTCTGATAAATGTGCTAATGTATTTTTTAAGGCTTTTAATCCGTGATCTAATTGTGAAACATAGCCTGAAAATTCTTGCCCTACAGTTAATGGAGTAGCATCCATCAAGTGGGTACGTCCGATCTTAACAATATCTTTAAATGCTATTGATTTAGCATGTAATGTATCTCGTAATTTTTCAATATAGGGAATTGTATTTTCTACAAGCAGTTTATAACAAGCAATATGCATTCCTGTTGGGAATGTATCGTTTGAGGATTGCGATTTATTTACATCGTCATTTGGTTGTATTGTTTTTTCACCTTCACCAATTACATTTCCGGCCATTTCATGAGCACGATTGGCAATAACCTCATTGACATTCATATTACTTTGTGTGCCAGAACCGGTTTGCCAAATAACTAAAGGAAATTGATTATCGTGTTTTCCGTCTAAAATTTCATCGCAAACAGCTGAAATTAAATCGCGTTTGTCTTCAGCCAATACACCCAATTCACAATTAGTATGAGCAGCAGCTTTTTTAAGATAAGCGAATCCGTATACAATCTCTAATGGCATTGAAGCTGACGGACCTATTTTAAAGTTATTTCGTGAGCGTTCGGTTTGTGCTCCCCAATAATTGGCAGCAGGCACTTCCACTTTGCCCATAGTATCTTTTTCTATTCTATATTTCATTATTTGTGTAGTGTTAGTATCTACACAAAGGTACTAAATTATTGTTGTTTCATAAAAGATATTAGACATTAGGCTATTCTTTTATAGGTGTGATAATTAGGGTTCTACATCAATATTTTATAAGTAGTTTTTGATAAAATTTAAATAGTATCCTCAAAATAAATCTTGAAGAGTTTGATATAATTTTATAAATAAGTATTGAATGATACAAAAAAGGGTTAACTAATACCAACCCTTTTTTTTATTAGTTTGACACCCCTAAAAGAGCTACGCTCGGTATCTTCAATGAAAATATATTTTCATCTCGATAATCCTCAAGGGGACAATCACTTACAGATGTCATTATAAATATTATTCAACTACAGCACACTTTTCAATAATCACATGTTCAGTTAAATCTAAATCTTCATCATATTCAGCACCGGATCTAATAACTCCTTTAATTTTAGCGTTGCTTCCGATTTTTAAATCTTCTGCTTGACTATTAGTTTCTAAAGTAAATGTGCAAGAAACACCCATTTTATCTGAAAAGTTTTTAAGTAATACAACTTGCTGCCCTAATTGATCTTTAGAAATATCAGCTACTGTACCTGTAACAATCAGTACTTTTGACTCTCCTTCACTATCTAAGTATAAATTATTAGCTTTTTCTTTATCAGATAAGAATTCATTTACCAATGCTGTAGCTTCAATTGTAGCAAATGCTTTGGTTGACTGTACATTTCTATGGGGCATAAACCACATATATGCTACATACCCTAATGCTATTACAATTAGTATGGCTATATATTTAAAAACTTTAGACTTCATCAGTAAAATTATTTACTATAGTTTAAATTGGCAATAATTTTTATAGTTTTTGAAATATTTGTAGATGGTTTTCCTTTGGCGAAAACTACTCCATAATCAGCCAATACAATATTAAATTCCGTTAAACCGGTTACTTTTCCATCTTTTATAGTGAGCGTAAAGTTTTCTGAAACTTCTTTAGTAACTCCATGTATTGTTAAATTACCGGTAACATTGGCTTTGTAAGTACCATTGTTAGTAAAATCAATATCAGTTAGATTTGTAATTGTACCTTTAAATTTACTTTTAGGAAATGTTTTGGTGTTTAAAAACTTTTTAGAATTATAATGTTTCTGCATTAATGCTTTTTCAAATTCAAAGCTTTGCATGGGTACTGAAAAAACAATATTTCCTGTTTCAGGTGTGATATTACTTATAATTTTATAATTATTAGCTTCTATATCTTCTGCTGGAGTGCTGGAGAAAAATTTAATATGACCGGTTGTGGTCGATAATTTATCTTGACTAAAAGCAGTTATTGAAATTACAGTTAAAAATAATGTTAGTATTAGGTTTTTCATGGGATTACAATTTTATTATTATACCCATTTTGACGATAAATAGAACAAGCCTTACAAAAAATAAAATTTGCTATCCACCAAATTCTTCACCACCGCCATTATCATAACTACGTTGACGTTCTCTTTTCTTTTTTTGATTGAATCTGTAAGTAAATGACAGATTAAAGCTGCGTTCTCTCCATTGAAACTCACTTGTCCCGGTAAAGAATCCCGGTACAAATATTTCTGTTTGCATTTTTCTTGAGTTAAACACATCGCTTATAGTAAAGGCTAATGAAGCTTTTTCCTTAAAAAGATCTTTACTAAAAGCTAAATTAGTTGAAAAGATACCTTTTCTTTTATTTTGAGCGTTTTCACTTGGTCCTCGATAAGATATACGTGTTTGCCAATCAATTTTACCGGGCAATGTTACTTTATTATTTAGTCTGATAAACCAACTGGTATTATCTGCATCAAAATTTTGATTATTATAATCTCCTTTAGTAATAGATTTAAATAGGTTGAAATTACCATTCAAACGCCATTTTTTACTGGGATTATAAGTAAGTGTAAACTCGAATCCATACCTATCATTACTTGCTAAATTTATAGGAGTTCTTCTAACCACAGGAACTTCTTGATTATTTAAAGTGACTGTTTCTCCTGTAGGTTCGCTAATAAAATTAAATGCATTGGTAGCATGTTGATAATAAATAGAAGAGTTCACCGTAAGTTTACCAAAACGGTTTAAATAACCAATATCAAAAGCATTTGATATACTTGGGTCTAAATCTGGATTCCCTTGAAACAGATTCGTTGCACTAGACCGAGATGGAAAAGGATTGATAAAATAAGACCGAGGTCTTCTAATACGCCTGTTATAACCCAAGGTTATATTTTGGTCTTCACTAATTTCATATCCTAAATTAATGGTAGGAAAAAAATTGGCATAACTTTTTACTTCATGAACATTACTGATTATTTGATTTATAGTAATTCTTGTAGCTTCTAATCGTAACCCGAATAGATAAGAGAATTTTTTGAGTTTACTTCCATATTGTGAATAAACTGCATTGATATTTTCTTTAAAAATTAAATTATTACTTAAATCGGTATTTAACTCAAAAGCTTCGTTTTCAAAGAACTCAACTGTATAATCAGTATTTAATTCATTAAAATTACCTCGATAACCAAATTCAAATTGACTTTTCTCTCCAATAGGCAATACGTAATCTGTTTGTAACAAAATTCTTTCTTGATTTTCTAATGTTCTAACTCTTTCAGATTGAATACCGTCTTGAGTAATCAAAGAATTTTCATCATCAGAACTGTTTTCATATTGAAAATCAAAAGTTAGTTTATGTCCATCCGTTTTAAATTTTTTATCATAATTTACGGAATACTGTACAGATCTATTGTCTTCCAACTCAGGATCAAGTCTTAAACTTTCAGTTTTCAGACCATTTTCATCTATTTGAAATATAGTATTGGTATTATTACTTTCATTATTACTGTCTCTATAAAATACTGAAGTAGTTATTGATGCCGTTTTGTTAACATACCATTCTACGCCAAAATTTACATTGATTCCTTTTCGGATTCTGTCAAAAGTTCTATTTTCTTCTAAAAACGTACTTGGATCATTTCCATTTAAAAATTCTGTAAAATTGAATGAATTACCTGGAACTTCTCTGTAATTATATCCAGATGTTGTAAAGAAATTAAAATCGCCTGTTCTGTAATTTAGATTACCGGAAATTCCTGCTGAATTTGGATACCCAATATTGGTTGTAATTGCACCATTTAAACCCTGTAATTTGCTTCTGCGCAGTATAATGTTTAAAATTCCGGCAGTACCTTCTGCATCATATCTGGCTGATGGAGAGGTTATTACTTCAACTTTTTCAATAGCTTCTGCAGGTAGTTGGCGTAATGCATCTGTTGAATTTAAACCTACAAGCCCGGATGGCTTTCCATTGATAAGTATTCTTACATTATCATTACCTCGTAAAGCTACATTACCTTCAACATCAACCGAAACTGAGGGTACATTATCTAACACATCACTTACTGTACCACCTCTAACAGTCAAATCTTTACCCACATTGTATATTTTTTTATCTAATTTTATTTCAACTGTGGTCTTTTCTGCAACAATCTCAATTTCATCAAGATTTTCACTATCAACTTCTAATAGTATAGTACCAAGATTTATATCTTCAGTTATTCTTTTATTTGGAATTTTATGTGTTTTAAAAGAAATAAATTCAACAGAAATATTATACATACCCCTTGCTACTTCAATATTGAATTCGCCTTTACTATCAGTAAGTCCGCCGGTAACTTTTTTACTTCTTACTGATGTTAAGACTACTGTAGCATATTCTAATGGCTGCCGGGTTTCTTTATCAATTACTTTTCCGGAAAGTTGAAATTTAGAAATAGCTTTTTGTTGGGCAATACCAGTAAAACCAAAAAAAAGAAAAAGAATAACAATTTTTTTCATTGCTTATATTAAGGATATAATTAAGCGCGAATATACCAAACTAAAAAAATAATAGACCTCTATAAAAGCTTATTCATGTTAAATTATTCTTAAAACCTGAGTTCGGCCTAAGATTTAATATACAGAATTAAAAGAAAAGGTATTAGGTCGAACTCAGGTTTAAAAGATTTGGCATGAAGTAATTTTGTATGTATAAACCTATTTTAGATCAAATATATAGCTTAATCTCAAATTAAAAAAAGAAGAATTATCAAGATTCCTTTCAAATTCTAATGCATTTGGGAAATTAAAATTATAACCTGCTTCTATTTGAAAGTTATTTAAGTCTAAAGTTACCGGTAACTGTAGTTGAATATTACGAAGATCATACTTTTCAAAGGATGCTATAACTCTATCAAGAAATGGTGTGTCAATACCCAGATTATCAATTCTAGAGGTGTCTATATTTTCGCTACCAAATTGAAAAGTGAGTAGGGGATTGAAAGTAATATTGGCATTGTCATTTAATTTAAATAGACCAATTTCGCCATATATATCAAAGCTATTTTGGAATCCTTGTCTTTTTCCAAAAAAGTAGGCCACATCTGCAGATACTCCAAAAGCACTATTTTTAGTTTCAGCACTTAGACTACCATCAATACTGTTTTCGAAATCATCAGAACTAGCATCAGAAAAGATATATCTATTATAGCTTAGTTGATAACTAAAGTTTTTATGTTTACCAAAATGATTTCCATAACCTGCAGTTAATGTCGTATAATCCCATTTCGGATCAAACTCACTATACAAGGCGCCTGAAATACCAAAGAAGATTCCATTAGAATGCTCATAAAAAACCTGAGTAGTTAAGCTATATTGGTTGAGTCCTATATCACGGCCTAAAAAATAAGTTTTATCATTAAAACCTATTGAAGCGTATAGTACTTGATATTTATTAAGTTGCTCGATATATGCTAACAAATTTTCACTGTCAGAAAATATCAATTCTTCTATAATACTATCAATTTCTTTATCGGTTTCTTGATTACTTTGCGCTAATGAATCAAGACCAAATAATAATGTAATAAATGCAAATAATACAGTTTTTTTCAAATGCTTAAATTTTTATAACTAACTAATTTATTCTATCTGAATTAAGATTGTCTCTGATTAATCTTCTTAACCTTCTGATCAATCTTTTTCTATCATGAATATCCCTACTATTTATAAACCTTCGTAATCTTATAGTTTGTTTTTTTGTTAAACTTCTTTTAAATTTCATTCTTTTATTACGAAGTAAACTTTTATTAACATCAATTACTGATCGTTGCTTTTTTGAAAGCGACTTTTTTAACAATTTAGATCTTTCATTACGCGTTAATGCTTTATTCCGCAATATATTTTTTTGCTCAACAGTTAAGTTGTTTTTAAAAGCAACCTTAGCCTCATCAATTAATACTTTTTGTTCAGCTAACATATCTTTTTGCTCTTTTGTTAAATGTTTAAGCACTTTTTCAGATTGTTCAGTATTTTGTCCTACAAAAGATGTAGCATTAAAAATTAATAATATCAATATTATTATATGCCAATTATTTTTAAGTATCATCACAATTTTTTCTTGATTTATACTATGACTATAAAAATGAGTAATGGTTTAATACCGTTACTAAGTTAAGCTAAAAAAATAAAACTTATTTATTGGTCTCAAATGTAGTTAAAACTATGTGCTTTAGTGCATTTCGCTTTAGCTTCTAAAAATTTTGACCGAATTTCACAGATTTACACGGATTTTCTCCCGAAGATTGCGTAGAATTTCGGAGATTTCTTTGTGTTCTCTGTGGTTAAACAGATATGAATTGTCATGAATTAATTGCCGTAATTTCACGAAGCAGACTTTCAGTCTGTCAACCAAACCTAAGGACTTCCAGTTCATAGTGGTTTATTTGTCTACAAAATTCAAAAATTTTATTATAGATGTTTTTTAGATTTAAAAATATATAGTATTTTTGAAGTGAATTTATTAAGGTTATTATGGAATTTCAACAATTTATAGGATTTCTTATTTTTTTAACTGTTTTCACCATGGGATTTTGGATGTTAATATTTTTATTAACTTTTGTTGTACCTTATTGGTTATTTGGTTCTTTTAAAGAAGGAATGAAATTAAGAAGAGAAGCGAAGAAGTTAAAAAAGTAATGGTCTTAACATTATAAATAAAAAAAGGGTTGGCATTTGCCAATCCTTTTTTTATTTATAACTTTTCATCTTGTTTATCTTCCAACACATCTTTATTAACTTCTCTACCACGATCTCTTGAACTTCTTCTTTTCTGTTTAAATCTATAGGTAAATGATAAGTTAAAACGTTGATCATATCTTGTTCTTCTTAGCGTATTCGTATTTGCTTCAAATGATTGTGTTGAAAACCATTTAGAATTAAAAACATCTTTAGCTCTAAAAGTTAAGGTTGCCTTCTTTTTAAATAGGCTTTTACTAATGGTTATATTTGCGAAATATATAGCTTTTAGTGTTGTTAACTTATTTTTAATTGAAGATTGGTAGCCATGGTCTACTTTAAATCTCAATCCATTATTTAATAAAACTAACGCATAAGTTTGTGCATACAAAACCCAACTATTAAAATTATAAAGATTATCTATAGTATTAGAGATATCTAAATTATAAGGGTTTATATAAGTGCCAAACCTTAAGCCTTTGAAAGGTCGGTAAGTCAAATCTATATCAACACCTATAATATTTTTATTTCCATTATTGATAGGGGTTCTTATAAAAATATCAGAACCATCTGCATTTTGACCAGCGTTTTGTATTACTGTCAAAAACGGATCTTTAGCATAATTAAGAAACACAGATGAAATTACCGATAGTTTTTCAAAATCTTTACCAAATGACAATTCAACATAATCATTAAAGTATGAGTCTAAATCTGGGTTACCAATTGATTGAAAGCGTTCACTACTTAAAGAAATAAAAGGATTTATTTGTGCTATAGACGGTCTGTTAATTCCTCTACTGTAATATAGAGATAGATAGCTACCACCTTCAAATTCATAATCTAAAGTTGTAGATGGAAACAGATCAGTATAATTTTTAGAAATGGTATTATTTGATGAATTTTCTCCGATAGAAATGTCAGTAGTTTCACTTCTTAGACCTAAAGAATATGATAAGTTGCCGTGCGAAGCACTATATTGCATGTAAAAAGCATGTATTTTTTCATCATAATTAACAACATCATTAAAACCACCTATGGTTATAAAATCTCTTAATATTTCATCAAACTGACTTACTTTAAAGTCATTTTCGTATAGACGAAATGTACCTTTATATCCTAACTCTAGCTTTTTAGTATTACTAAAAGGTAGCGTATAATCTAATTGAAATAAGAAATTGTCAAGATTTTGCTCTTTGTCTACTTTTTGATTTATACTTTCAGAAAGAGGAGTTATTACATTTTCAATAATTGTTGTATTATTTTTAGAAACGGTATTGTCATATTTAAAATCAAAAGAAAGTTGATGACCATCATCACTGAATTTTGTAGTATAATTTAAAAATAACTCAATTCTTGAATCATCATCAAAATCTCCTACATTTCTATTGGCTGATCTTTCTAAAGTGTTAGTAGCGTCAAAGTCTTCTAAACCTAAGGTTGAAATAAAATTTTTATTATTTGTGTTAATAAGTAATGAAGTAGTTAATGTATTATTGTTATTGATATAAAAATCACTACCTAAACTAAATAAGAAGCTATTTCGTTGGTTTCCATCTTTGCGAATTTCATCATAAAAGCCTGTTACATTATCATTATCATCAAAAATTGTTTGGTCAATTGTTGTACGCTTTATCTTCTTTTCATTATTGAAGCTAATGGTAGAAAAAATATTTATATTGTCAGTATTTTCATTTAAAAAAGTAGAAGCTCCGTTATTATCAGGTGTACCTAAATGTAGATCGATTGAGCCACTTAGACCAGAACCTTTTCTTTTTTTAGTAACTATATTTAAAATTGCACCACCACCATCTGCACTGTATTTAGCTGATCGTGTTATAATTTCAACTTTTTCAATAGAATTAGACGGAATAGCGCTTAAAATATCAGTATTACTATCTAATCCAAATAAAGGTTTACCATCTATTAGAACAGTTGCACTTGCACCTCTCATAATTACATTACCATCTTCATCAACTCTAACTGAAGGTGTATTATTTAAAACATCCATTGCATTACCTCCTCTGTTTGCAATATCTTTTGAGGCATTGTAGATTTTTTTATTGACCTTGAATTCGATCAATTTTTCTCGAGCAACAACTTCAACTTCCTCTAAGTTTTCAGTGCTGAATAATAGTTGAACATTCCCTAAATTGGTATCTTGCTTTAATTCTCTATTGATAAATTTTTTTGGAGTATAAGAAAGGAATTCAATTTTTATAGTATAAATTCCTGAAGGAATCGACATGCTGAAATTACCTTTTTTATCAGACGTTGTACCTACTATTCCTTCATTATTTTTAAAAGAAATAGTCGCAAATTCAATAGATTTTTTTGATATAGAGTCTATTACTTTACCGGTAACTGTAATTTTATTAACAGTTGGTTCTTGGCCATAGGTATAAACCCAAAAGAATAAGAAACTAATAAGTAGAATAATCCTTTTCAAACACATGTGAGTTTTTATAGCGTGCGAATGTAAGTATTTTGATGGAATTAAAAAATAGCGTTTCTAGGTATTTTTATACCTATCCAAAAACCGCAGGCTGTTTATTAATAATCAAACTTAGGTTATTTAGAGCAATTTTTTAATGTTTTCCGGAGGTCTTCCAAGAACAGCTTTATTTCCTTTTATAACGACAGGTCTTTCAATTAATTTAGGGTGATTATGCATGGCTTCTATAATCTCATCATCGCTCATGTCTTTATCTTTATAGTTTTCTTTCCAGATGGCTTCATTTTTTCTAATCAGTTGAATAGGAGTAAAACCTAACATATTTAGAATTTCTTTAAGTTCTTTTATTGTTGGCGGATTATTCTGATAATCAACAATTTCAAAATTTTGATTAGAATTTTCTAAAAGCTCTAAACCTTGCCTGCTTTTACTGCAACGGGGATTGTGAAATATTTTCATACATTAAATTTTTTAAAGAGTTTTGCTAAACTATAAAAAAATAATATAATTATCTTTGCTAACCATAAAATAGTATAATGATAATTACCGATACTCACACCCACTTATATTCTGAACAATTTGATACCGATAGAAATGAAATGATGCAACGAGCATTAGATAATGGTATTTCTCGTTTTTTTATACCTGCAATAAATTCAAGCTATACCGAAGCAATGCTAGATCTGGAAAAAGATTTTCCGACACATGTTTTTTTAATGATGGGCCTGCATCCTACTAGTGTAAAAGAAAATTACCAAGAAGAGCTGAATTTAGTCAAAGAATGGTTAGATAAAAGAAAATTCTATGCTGTAGGTGAAATAGGAATTGATTTATATTGGGATAAAACATTTCTTCAACAACAACAAGATGCATTTAAAAAACAAATAGAATGGGCTAAGGAGAAGAATTTACCAATTGTGATTCACTGTCGTGAAGCATTTAACGAAATATTTGAAGTATTAGAAGATGTGAAAGATGATAAATTACATGGCATTTTTCATTGCTTTACAGGTACATTAGATCAAGCAAAAAGAGCTATAGGTTTTCATATGAAATTAGGAATTGGTGGTGTGGTCACTTTTAAAAATGGTGGACTAGATAAATTTTTGAATCAAATTCCATTAGAACATATCGTTTTAGAAACCGATTCGCCTTATTTAGCACCAATTCCCTATCGCGGAAAGCGTAATGAAAGCAGTTATATTATAAATGTGTTGGATAAGTTAGTAGATATTTATAATTTAACGCCTCAGGAAATAGCCCATATAACCACAAAAAATTCAAAGAAAGTTTTTGGAATTTGATAGCGTAACATATTATAAAACACCCATAGGTATTGCTCGTATTGTAGGCGATGATGATGGTATATCATCAATTACAGTTGTAGATAGTACTGCTGAAACTTCAACTAAAATACCCGGTTGTTTACAAGATTGTGTTTTGCAATTGGATGAATATTTTCAAAATAAAAGAACGACATTTAGCTTAAAATTAAATCCGAAAGGAACCGTTTTTCAAAAAGAAGTTTGGAATGCATTACAACAAATACCGTATGCAGAGACAAGGTCATATTTAAAGCAGAGTGAAGCTATGGGGGATATAAAAGCTATCAGAGCTGTGGCTTCAGCGAATGGCAAAAATCCAATTTGGATCGTTATTCCCTGTCATCGTGTTATTGGTAGTGATGGCTCACTTACAGGTTATTCAGGTGGTTTATGGCGTAAGCGTTGGTTGTTAGAACATGAAAACCCACCGGAGCAACAATCGTTGTTTTAAAATAGATAATTTTCGCAGCATTTTTTTAAATGAGATTGAATATTACTTTTTCCTCCTTACTATTTCAATGTACAAATAATTGCCCCCTTAAGTGGACTTTAGGGGTGTCGTTAAATTTTAAACTATTTTTACCGTCAAAACGTTTGTACTGTTGATGAAGGGAATTATATGCATATTTTTAATATTGATAGGAATTTCTTCTCATGCCCAAAAGCGATCTGAAAAATTTAGAACTAAATCAATACAAGTTGTTTCCGATACTATTCAAATTGATTCGGTGAGTATAAGTCCATATAATTTTAAGGTACTCAATCAGTTAAAACAACAAATTGATACTACAGACTACAGTGTAGATTTTGCCAAGGCACAATTGATTATTGATAAGAAAAAATATCAAAATATTATTATTGAATATGATGCCTTACCTGAATTTTTAACCAAGGTTTATACTAAGTTTGATAAGCGTTTGATAGTACCACAAGCTACTGATCTTTCTAGATTATACAGTGTAAAGAGTAAAAATCAAAAAAATAAATTCATCCCTTTTGATGGATTAAATACCAGTGGAAGTATCTCTCGAGGATTGACCATTGGTAATAATCAAGATGCTGTAGTAAATTCTAATTTAGATCTGCAAATTTCTGGTAATTTATCTGAAAAAGTAAAAATTAGAGCTTCTATAACAGATACTAATGTGCCACTTCAAGAAAATGGATTTACACAACGATTAGATGAATTTGACAGGGTTTTTATCGAGCTATACAGTAAAAATTGGAGTGTAAAGGCCGGTGATATTGATTTTACAAATACTGAGAATTACTTTATGCGTTTTAGCAAAAAAGTAGCAGGTGTAAAACTAGATGCCCTTATTGATAAGGAAGAGAGTGAAACTCGTTTTTTTGCTTCGGGTGCTTTGGTTAGAGGTGAGTTTGCTCGAAATACTTTTTTTGGGCAAGAAGGCAATCAAGGACCCTATAAAATTACAGGAACAACTCCCGATACTTTGAGAGAACAGTTTATTTTATTGATTTCTGGTAGTGAAACTGTATATGTAAATGGTATTCCGTTAAAAAGAGGCGAAAATAATGATTATATTATTGATTATAATACTGCTGAGCTTACATTTAACCCTACTTATCCAGTAACTGCTAATATGAGAATTACAGTTGAATATCAATTTTCTGAAAGAAATTATACTCGATTTGTAACTTATAATGGTGCTGAATATAAAACGGATAAATTAAGATTAGGAGTTAGCTTTTATAATGAAAATGATGCTAAAAATCAAACTTTACAACAAGATCTAAATAATAATCAGAAAGAAATTCTATCCCTTGCAGGAGATGATATTTCACAAATGGTAGTGCCTTCAGCTTTTGCGGATGTATTTTCTGAAAATAAAATATTATACAAAAAAGAATTGCAGAACGGAGTTGAAACTTTTGTATTTTCAAATAACCCTGATGATGATCTGTTTACTGTTCGATTTACATTTGTAGGTCAAAATAATGGTAATTATAACATACAAACTACCATAGCTTCCGGTAGAATATATGAATATATAGCTCCTATTGGTGGAGTAGCTCAAGGATCATACGAACCTATAGTACAGTTGATAGCACCTAATAAATTACAGATAGCTGTTTTAAATGCTGATTATTCACCAAATACCAAAACAACTATTAGCTCTGAATTTGCATATAGTGATAATGATCTGAATTTATTCTCATCGTTTGACGATGGTAATAACCAAGGATTTGCGGCCAAGATCAATTGGAAACAAATATTATTAGATAAAACATGGAAGTTGAAAAGTGCTATAAATTACGAATACATTACTAAAGATTTTAAGACCATAGAACGTTTTAGAAATATTGAATTTACAAGAGACTGGGATTTGGTCAATCCCTTAGGAAATCAACAATTCTTTACAACTTCATTGTCATTTGAAAATGCAAAAAAAGGAAGCATTACCTATAGATTTGATCAATTGAATTTTAGTGAGAATTTTACAGGAACTAAACACAATTTTTTAGCAGATCTAAAACTGAATAATACTAAAATTAATGCAAAGGGAAGTTTTTTAAACAATAATTCTGAAATAAATAAAACACAGTTTTCTAGATGGTATTCAACTATAGATCATCACTTTAATAAAAGTTGGATAGGTGCAAAGCTAAATGCAGAAAATAATGAACGCAAAGATAAAAACACACAAATTATTGCTGATTTAAGTCATCGATTTTTAGAATATGAGGGTTATGTTGGGGTAGGAGATACTGCAAAGGTTTATGTAGAGATAGGTTATAATTACAGAACAACAGATAGCTTGCAATTAAATAAATTACAACGAGTTAATGCAGCTAATACTTATTTTTTGAGATCAAAATTAATACAAAATAAAACTGCTGATCTATCATTATTTATAAATTATAGAACGGTTGATAATGTTAATATTGCTGATGAAGAATCATTGAATTCACGTATAAGTTATAGACAACGATTATTTAAAAATGCCATTTCTTTGCAAACTGTCTATGAAACTAGCTCAGGAACCTTACCACAACAAGAGTTTAGTTATATTGAAGTTGATACTGGTTTGGGCTTTTATACATGGAACGACTATAACAATAATGGTATTCAGGAATTAGATGAATTTGAAATCGCTCAGTTTCAAGATGAAGCGAATTACGTACGAGTATTACTACCAACGATTAATTTTATTAAAACCAATCAGAATAAATTCAGTCAGTCATTGACTATACATCCGTCAAGTTGGGCAAATCAAAAAGGGTTTAAAAAACTACTATCGCATTTTACAAATCAATCCTTTATTTTAATTGATAGTAAGAAAAAAAGAATAGGAGCAGACTTTGATTTTAACCCTTTTACCATTAATGACGATGTATTGGCTTTAAACATGAATATAAAAAACAGTTTGTTTTACAATAGAGGTAAACAAAAATATTCCACAACATATACTTATTTAAAGAGTAGAAATAAAACAGCTTTTTCAATTGGAGATCAAGAAAACAATCTCACTTCACATCAATTATTATTCAGTCATAAAAAGGGCAAATTTTGGCTGTTTGATATCAAAGGAGCTATTTCAGAAAATAAAACCGAATCTCAAAGTTTTGCAAATAGAAATTTTTTATTAGACAGTTATGAAGTAAACCCTAAACTGTCCTATTTATATAGTAATAATTCAAGATTTGAAGTGCTATATAATTTTAAAAATAAAGAAAATCAGGTTAACGGACTAGAAACGTTACAGTTGCATGACTTAGGAGTTAACTTTAGATATGCCCGTAATCAAAAATTTTCAATCAATACATCATTAAATTATATTGTAAATAATTTTGAAGGGAATCTAAATTCTCCGGTTGCATACCAAATGCTTGAAGGTTTACAACCAGGCACTAATTATACATGGAACCTGACTTTCCAAAAGAAGATCACTGCTTATTTAGATATCAATTTTAATTACTTAGGTAGAAAATCTGAAACCGCTAAAGCAATACATACAGGTAATTTACAATTGAGAGCAAGTTTTTAGATGTATAGCTTATAATTAGGGTTTCTTAAATGGATTTCGTTTAACTTCGCTTAATTGTGCTGTCCCGATAGCTATCGGGATTATTTCAGTATTAAAACGGAACAATATACTTACGTTATATTTTATTAAAAAAAAGAAAGGTGTATCCATTTTCAAATAATTTCGTCAGTAAAGTTGAAATTCATTTATTAACAAATAAAAACTTTAAAATGGAAAAATTAATAACAAAGAAAGTGGAAAAAATGATAGCTATTGGAGCAGCATATGCTATTAATTGTAAACCTTGCATGGAACACCATAAGAAACGGGCATTAGAAGCTGGCTTGACTCTGGAAGAAATGCTTTCGGCTATTCAAGTTGCAGAAGGTGTTAAATCTGGAGCTTCAAACATAACCAAAAGTATCGCTGAAGAACTATTCGGTAAAGTTGAAGAAGAAGAAAGATGTTGTCCAGAAGGTAGTGAATGCTGTCCATAAATAACACCGCTCTGGATTAATAAAATAAGAAGATGAACATTCAAGATATTCACAACCAACATAGACCTTCTATTATTAGGTATCTTACCAGACTGACTGGTAATTTTGAGGATGCAGAAGATTTAACACAGGAAGTTTTTATCAAAGTAGGTAAGAACCTTAATAAATTTAGAGGAGATTCAAGCCTTTCAACTTGGATTTACAAAATTGCTACTAACACTGCGAACGATTTCTTTAGAAGTGTTTCTTTTAGGAACAATTCCAAACAAACTATTTTCAGTTCAGAATTAAGCAAAAAAATGAATGATGAAATTGCACTGATGAACATCAAAAAACTGACCCCTGAACAACAATTGATAAAAGATGAAATGAATGGTTGTATTGATAATTATATTCAACAATTGAACGAAAATTATCGGACAATAATTTTGTTATGCGATTATGAAGGATTGAAAAATAAAGAAGTTGCAGAAGTTTTAGAAGTTAGCATTGATGCTGTGAAAATACGTTTACATAGAGCGAGAGCAAAATTGAAGATAATGATGAATAAAGGCTGTGATGTTTATTATAATAATGGCGAAATAGGGTGTAATGAGAAGTAAACAAAATATAACAATGTATATGAAAAATAGCGAATTAAGTGCTAAAACGAAAGCATAAATATAAAATAAAGGTCAGTGTAAAACTAAAAAATTAGTACATTAAAACCCGTTACTTTTCATATACTCGCCGATAAGCGAAATCCCCAAAGCCTGACCAAAACCTTCACATTTAACTAACCTATTTATTCCATGCAACCTTCTTTTTAGAATGTAAAGAGGGAAAATACCTACAAGGTCTTAGAGACCTTGCAGGAAAGTCTAAGTAACTATACACATCCACATCCTGCAAGGTTTTACAAACCTTGTAGGTTTTGTATTAGTAAGTTTTATATTTGGCGAACTTATAAAACCACTTAACTTAATAACTTTGAGCAGGTTTACAGTAATAACAAAATTACATTTTCATTAACCAAGAACGCATATCTACTTCTTTGAGGATAATACTTTAAAAAATCACTGTTTATTTAGATATCAATTTTAATTACTTAGGTAGAAAATCAGAAACTGCTAAAGCAATACATATAGGTAATTTACAATTGAGGGCAAGCTTTTAACAAAAAGTATTGTATATATTTAGTTTGTTTCTTAATTTAATTTCGCCGTACTTCGCTTACTTGTGCTGTCCAGATAGTTATCGGGATTATTTCAGTATTAAAACGTAACCATATCCTTATGTTGGGCATAATTATAAAAAGGAAAATATGAAAACAATATCATTCATTAATATGAAAGGCGGGGTTGGAAAAACGACAAGTGTAGTCGAAATAGGGACAATTCTAGCTAGAGAACATAATAAAAAAGTGCTTATTATTGACATCGACCCTCAAACCAATGCAACTTTCTCGTTGATAGGAATTGATGATTGGCAAGAAATAAAAGATACCGCAACTATTGCAGATGTTCTAGGGATGAATAATAAATTCTCAACACGTGATGAAGAATACGATATAAAAGATGCGATAATAAATAATGCTTGCGGGATAAATAATCTGGATTTAATTCCTTCACATATCGAGTTAACATTTCTGGACTTAGATTTAAGCGCTGAACCCGGAAGAGAAGATATATTAAACAGGCAAATAGAAAAACTTGAAACGGAATATGATTTTATATTGATAGACTGCCCGCCAAATTTAACTATTGCACCACAAAATGCTCTGGTTGTAAGTGATTATATTGTCGTTCCAGTTGCACCTGAATTTTATGCGGCAATCGGTCTTCCATTACTTATAAATAGAATAACGCAATTAAAACGAAAATTGCGCGGGTGTACTGTTGAAATAATTGGAGTTTTGTTTACACAAGTAAGAAGAACAAATGATCATAATCATCACTTAGATACCATTAGAAAAACTTGTACTGATGATATTAATATCCACACATTTCAAACTGTAATTCCTTTTACAACAAGAATTAGTGAAGCCGCTAAATTTAATAAACCTGCATCATTACATAATCCAAATGCCGATGGCGTAACTGCATACAAGAATTTCACACAAGAACTTTTATTAAAATTGGAAGAATAATTATGGAACTACTAGGATATATAAATGATTTGGAAAAGATTTTAAAGAACCTTTCGGATTACAATAAGAAGGGGTTAGATACATCTTCATTAAGGCTGTTTATAAAAAACCTAAAAACATTTGAAAAGATTCAAAATTCTCGTATCAGCAATTTAGCGACAAAAATGTCTTTTGAAGATAAATTAGAACTTATCAAAGCATTCTTAGAAGATAAAAAAGTATTTCCACGAATTAAGGATGTAATTGAATTTGCAAACCAAGAACTCTTTTTAGGCTTTAAAGACCAAAAAGAATCAAGAACACTAACAATAAAAAGGATAATTAGTAGAGTTGAAAAGAATCCTGAGTTGAAAGAAAAGATAAAAACTGCTGTTATTAATATAAGAAACAGCAAAGTACACTCTCATAACTCTTATAAATCAAAGAAAGAGATTGAAAAAGTGGAATCGTTTACAAAATGGGCGGAAATATTAAGGAATCTATGAAAAACATTATAATCACAAAAGCAAAAGAAGATATTCCATTATATTTTGATGATTTTAAAGAGTTTTGGGATAATGCTTATAGAAATATTAATGATGATGATTTATATGAATTATATCGAGCGACTCTAATTTTTAAAAATTATAAAATAGTATTTCATTCCCTTAATTTAAAAAACTTTGACTTGGTTTTAGATGAAATATTTGAAGATATTAATTCGTCATTTTTTTTATCATTAATGGGCTTGTATCGTTCTTCTCATATGCATTTGAGAAGTAGCATTGAATTAACATTGCAATTGATTTATTTTATTCACCACCCAATTGAATTCAAAAAATGGAAAGATGGAGACTTTGTAATCAAACACGATAAAATAACACAATATGTTGCCTCTCATCCAAATTTCGACACTGACATCTCATCATTGATAACAACTATTACTCAATATTGGAAAAAGTTTTCTAAGCATATACACGGAGAATCGCCAATTTTTTTTCAAAGTGAAACCGATGTAAGAAAAACAAATACTTTTTCAATAAAGGATTATAATATATGGAAAGGAAATTTTACTAAAAACATATATGTGTTGAATAAGTTATTATTACTTTTTTTTAAAAATGACGTTAGTAGATTTCCTCATAAATCTTTTGAAATGTTAGTATCTATTCTAAAAGAAGATGATAGAAAGTTAATTGAAAATGACGATTAACTGTGCCCAACAAAGAACTGAGTTAAAAAACAAGTCTATTTAGCTTAATTTTGAAACAAAATTTTCATCGTAAGGTATTCCTGATTTAGCAATAGCAAATGCTTGTTT